>OIZE01000151.1_pt1 | contig 68967 bp, 103 predicted proteins | sample 1588421 | NCBI WGS metagenome assembly OIZE01 (sample SAMN03283251) | human gut metagenome | biome: human-associated habitat; material: feces | host: Homo sapiens | place: USA | collected 2013 | reverse complement strand
AAAATCACTGCGGATCATGGCTCCATAGGAGTTTTCCGCATCCACCCAGCCTGTGACCATATATTCACCGTTTCCCAAATGGGTCACGGTGGCGTCCGATAGCTTGCAGAATTTTGCGGTGGACGGGGCTTTCAGGTAGTCCTCTACGATCAACTGTGCGCAGTAAAATGCGTCCTCGTCGGAATGACGGGCGGTGTTCGTGTCCGTCTTTTTCGTATAAGAGCTGGACGATGTGGAGGAGCTTCCTGAAGAATAGTAAGTATCGCTCGTTTTTGTTTGCGTATGCGTATCTTGAAGATTTTTATTTGTTTTCTTAGAGAATACGAAAAAACCAGCACAAAGGATGGCAAAGCAGATAAAAAGGCCGATAAGCATTTGAACAATATTATGACCTTTCTTTTCCCCACAAGGCTTTTCTGTATCGTCATTTCCCGTAGCAGGCCGAATCATTTCACTTGGCGTAGACTGTGGAGCGGATTCCACAGGTGTGGTTGGTGTTTCAGGTGCAGGAGGTTCTGCGGTTTTCGGCTCTGCTTCCAGCGTTTCCTGAGACCGGGCCAGTTCGGACAAAACATCCTTTGTAGGGCAGCCGCAGTTAGGGCAAGCGGACGCCTTATCACTGAACTCTTTGCCACATTCGGTGCATTTTATCAGTGCCATATCAAAAACCTCCTAAATTCCTGATGGTTTGACCATATCGCATTTTGCGGGAGAAGTCAAGCGTTACGGTCTGGCACCGCGTCTCAGGGGGTGGGGGTCAGGCGGCGGAGATTTTCCACGGCGCTGACGATCAGAGGGACGGCGCCCAAAATATCATCCTCGGTGACGGTATAAGGGAGGGTGAAGCGGACGGCGGAGGTCGCACGGCTTGCGGGGTAGCCCATGGCCCGAAGGACATAGCTGCCGTCTGCCTCCCCACTGGTACAGGCAGAGCCGGAGGAAGCGTACACGCCCTCCGCAGACAGGGCCATGACAAGGGCCTGCGATTCCACGCCAAGGAAAGAGAGGTTGGCGTTGCCGGGGAGCCGAAGAGCCACGTCACCGGGGGTATAGGGGCCGTTGACACAGGTATCCGGGACAAATCTCACCAGATAGGTAATGAGCAGGTCCCGGCAACGGGCGATCCGCTTCATGTCTGATACCATATTGCCCATGCGGTCATGGAGGGCCGCTGCCATAGCGGAGGCGAGGGCCACGCTTTCGGTGCCGCCGCGCTTGCCCCATTCCTGACCGCCGCCGCGGATCATGGAAATCAGGGGCGTGTCCTTCTTGACGATCAGACAGCCGATGCCGGCGATGCCGCCGAACTTGTGCGCGCCGAAGGCCAGATAGTCCACGCCAAGAGCCTTGAAGTCCACGGGAATCTGGCCCACAGCCGCCGTCGCGTCGCAGGCGAACAAAGCGTTGTGGGCGTTACGCCGAATGGAGTGAATGTCGAAAATCTCACCGGTCTCATTGTTGGCCATCATGTGGGTGAAGCCGGGGCGATCCGTGAGGTGTGGGTGGCCCACCGAGGGATATTCCAGAACGGCGTGGTGCTCGTAATGGCGGGGGAAGGTCAGCTTGCCGGTGTAGGCGCTCAGACTTTCCATCATCCAGTTGCAGGCTTCCGTTGCTCCGCTGGTGAAGTAGACTTCCTCCGGGAGACAGTTCAGGTCCTTGGCGATGGAGGCGCGGACTTCCTCCAAGGCGATCTTTGCGGCAACGCCGCAGGCGTGAAGGGCGCTGGGATTGCCGAGGGGCAGGGCGCGGGTGAACGCCTTGATCGCGGCAGGGGAGGGCGGTTCGTGGGCCGCCGCGTCGAAATAGTAGGTGTTGAGCATTGGGGATTCCTCCTTGATCTTTCCAGTATTCTATCTTCATTGTACCAGCCGCTGACAAGGGGCTTTTTGACGGAATACTTGACTTTTCACAAGGCCCGCGCCATAATGAATTTGGCGAGTCCCTGCGGATATTTGCCGTTTTCCTCATGCTGTCCGTCCGGCAAGATAGAGCAGCATGGGGAATTTTTATATCGGTTTGGCGGTCGCCAGCAGGGTGATCCCGCGCTCAATGGCTTCCGTTTTCGTGACGTTCTGCTCCCGGCAGTAGGCTTCTAAAATCTGCTGGCTGCGGTCATTGATACGGATGCTGATTTTGTGAGGGCGAGGGTTGTCTGTGGGACGGCCCAGCTTTGCGGCAGACATGGGGATGATCACCTCCTATTTTGTCTGGCATAAGTATCATAGCATTTTGTCTGGCAAAAGTCAAGGGGGAAGCAAAGAAAAGGCCGCCCGGAAGGGCGGTCTTTTTCAATCTTTATCCGATAATGGCGTTCCCGTTTTTAAAGCCTTTTTCGGTGGCGGTGTAGGTGACAACAAAATCACTGCGGATCATGGCTCCATAGGAGTTTTCCGCATCCACCCAGCCTGTGACCATATACTCGCCGTTTCCCAAATGGGTAACGGTGGCGTCCGATAGCTTGCAGAATTTGGCGGTGGACGGCGCTTTCAGATAGTCCTCTACAATCAACTGTGCACAGTAAAAAGCGTCATCATCGGAATGACGGGCGGTATTGATTGTAGAGGAGCTGCCGGAGGACGAAGATGAGGACGAGGACGGGGTGTGTTTTGAGGAATGTCCGCTGGTCTGCGTGGTTGGGGTGGTGGGGCTTTTTGCGGGGACCGGCTGGTTTGCGGAAGTCGCCACTACGCCAATGATGCAGAGAACAACCAGGCACATTGCAAAAATAAACCCTTGCTGAACCTTTTTATCATGCGCTGCTTGCGGCTCCGGGTTCACTGCGGGAGTCTCCGGCACCGGCGGTTTAACGGCGGGGGTCGCTGCTTCCGGGGCAGGGGCAGGACTCTGCGGCGGTTTTCCCGGTGCTTTTGCAGATTCGCTGAGAATGACAGATACGGGGCATCCGCAATGAGGGCAGCGGTCCGCCTTGTCGCTGATCATGTTGCCACATTCGGTGCATTTTATCAGTGCCATATCAAAAACCTCCCAAATTCCTGATAGTTTGACCATATCGCATTTTGCAAGAGAAGTCAAGCGCCTGTGAAAAAGCCGCCCACCACGGGCGGCTTTGCTTTTTAACTTGCTTAAATCTTGCTTAGACTTTGCTGATTTTTTGCTTATTGGATTTCTCCGCGCCAGTATGCCGCGTTTTCTTCCTCTGTCGGAAAGTCAGGAGAGAGTCCCCGCTTGCGGCGGTTTCGCCTCCATCCGCTGTAAATCTTCATATCGCGCTCGTCAATGCTGTATCCGATTCCGCGCTCAGAGCGGTTGTGGACGAGCAGCGGACGCGGGTAATTTAGATTCCGCGCCCGCAAAACCTCGTATTTTCCAACGGGATCTTCAAGGTTCCAGCCGCTTTGGGTCAGATACGTTTTCAGGTCGGACAGCATCCCGTGTCTGACCGTTAATCTGTTTTTCATCGGTTCCTCCGTTTAAAGGTTCTGGAAGGTGGCGTCGAACATCACAACGCCGTTGGAGAGGTCGGAGTAAGGGATGCCCACCCAGACGGACTGTCCGGCGGTAAGACCGGAGAGAGACGAGGCGTAGGGCAGGTTTAGCACGGTATCGTCAAAGGGAAGCTGGACGGCCACGGTGCCGCCGCTGGGGGCCGCTTTTACGGTGGCTTTTTCCAGACGGAGGCAGGAGCGGGTAGCGTCCGCCACTTTGGGCTGGAAGTAGTTGTTCCAGAGGCTATCAGCCAGCGCTTTCATGTCGGCGTTTTGATTACTCATGCAGTGCACCTCGTTATTCCGCGCCGGTGAGACGGGCCTCCACCAGCTCCATTCCACGGCTTTCCAGATAGGAGATCAGAAGCAGGCGGGCGGCTTCCTCGCTTTCGGCGTCAACGGTATGATCGAACATCCGCAGCTCTCCCGCCTTGGTCTCGGCGGTGACGCTGAAGGCGAAGTCCCTGCGGGTGACATTGGTTTTCAGGTTCATGTGGTTTCCTCCGTGATCCAGATTTCAGAGACGGTAAAGGTGAAGCAGATACCCCGGTCCGTTTTGTCGGTCTGCACAGTGTCGCACTGGCAGAACAGGAAGGAGAGAGCCTGCCGGATGGTGGAATTAAGGACCACAAGGGGAGTGGGAAATTCCAGCGCAACGGAGGCGTTCTCCCGGTTCTCATGAGGCGGCTGGTCCAGCAAGCGGACCTGGGGGACCAGACGGTCGATCTTCCCGGCGGCTTCCCGCAGGGCGTTGTATCGGTTCATGGCGGTGGGGTTCATGATCTTCATTGTAAAATTCTCCTTTACCTTTAGGCGTGTAATTCCTTTTTGTGAGAAAATTATAGGCGCTTTTACATGGAATGTCGAGATAAAAAAGGGAGGAACCTTTTCCAAAACGGAAACCGTTCCCCCTTTTTCGGTATGAGTATGGTCTTGATTAAAATTCTTGCGCTGACGGCCCCACAAGCGGCCTGAGAGATAAGAGAGAGGCGAGGGGCTGAAAACTGCCCCACGAAACTCAAGGGGCGCTTACAGGGCTTCTGTGGGCAATTTACGAAATGGGGGTATCAGCCGTTCAGGGCGTCCTTCAGGGGCTTTGCGGGGCGGAACACCGCAACCGTCTTGGCGGGAAATTCCTTTTCCTCGCCAGTACGGGGGTCTTTCCCCACCCGTGCTTCCCGGTGCTTCACGGCAAACTTGCCGAAGCCGGGGACTTTGACCTCGCTGCCGTTGAGCAGGGATTCCTCAATGACGGTAAACAGGGCGTCGGCCAGCAGTGCGGTGTCATGCTTGGTGTGGCCGGTGCGCTCCGCAACGGCGGCGATCAATTCAGTCTTGTTCATGGGACATCCTCCTTTCCTAAAATTTCAATGGCAGGGATGGCTGGATTCGGACCAGCGCGTGAGGGAGTCAAAGTCCCTTGCCTTACCGCTTGGCTACACCCCTGTATTTTTACATAGGCTCCCGGCATTGCGCTCCGTTTGGATTGCTTACACAATTAGCCGTACAGAACCGGGCAAGCATACTGCCCTACACAACGGCCTTGCCCAAGGGCAGCCGTTACCTCACCACTTCCGCATACCTTTCGATGAACACGCCTCGGAGTTCGCTCTGCATGGTTCTGTACGCGCTAACCGCGGAACTTTTCAGCCCTGCGCCGGTATGTCGGTCGCATCCGTTTCTTCATTCATAGCCGGAGCCAGCCAAATAATTATTATTCGGCCTGCCGCTTTCATACAGCGCACAGGCAAGCCCCTTGTAGCGGTCTTACCCTTCCGCGGCGCCGCAATGCGGTAGCATACATCTGGCAGGGACGGTTGGGAATCGAACCCACCCAAGCGGTTTTGGAGACCGCCTCGCCAGCCTTGGAACATTCGCCCCTATGTTTGTCTGTCTTTCCAGACTGTCACCGCTGCGTGTCGGCTGCCTGCGGTTGGCCCCCATAGGTACACGTTTCTGTTGCCCTGCCGCGCCCATCTCCGGGCAACCCGTTTGTGATTGTACTTCTCATGGCGCTGGATGTGGTGCAGACGGCTGGATTTGAACCTGCATCGTTCCCCACTTCGGGGGTGCTCTAACCTACTGAGCTACGTCTGCAAATGTCCCCTCTGGGACACTTCGTCAGGGAACCCTGGACGAGAGGTGCGAGGGGTCCTATGCCCAACCGGAATTGCACCGGGGCGTCAAGGGCAAGTACCAGTTGCCGGAGACGAGCTGCTTTTGCGGGCCGCAGCTTATATATTTATGGAGCACTGGCAGAGACGCATCACCCAAAATGCTCCCCGCCATGGTGCAGATGGTGAGGATTTGCACCTCACATAGCCTAACAGTGTCGGCCTCCACCGCTTTGCTGGGCGGCACCCGAACTGTCATTTGTAGCGTCTACCTATTCCGCTACATCTGCATATAGATGCCGGACTTTCCCGGCGGTCATGTCGCTCAGATTCTCCGAGAATACCGTCCCGATAGCGGCTGTATCAACCCGCCGACTCCACTGCCAGATATGGAGGTTTCATTCCCACTACGGTTTATAGAGTAACCACCTCTTATGTGGGCGGGCATGGTGCAGACGGCCGGAGAGGTCCCCGGCTACCGGGTGGAAAGGACAAAAGCACCGGTTGGACATCTGCATAGACCCGCCTTGTTTGCGCCATGGCGGGTGATGTGGCGGCCCGACTTTCCGGGCTGTCATACACATTCAGGAGGCTTTGCAATCCATGCAGGGCGCTGCTCGTGCACCCTTGGAGCGGATAATGGGAATCGAACCCACCTTCGCGGCTTGGGAAGCCGCCGTTCTACCGATGAACTATATCCGCATATGCCCTGCCGGGGTCGCACCGGGGCACCGCTCCGAGAACGGCGAGCGTGTACTTACGGGCCACGCTTGGAAGGTAGGAGAATACTACGTGCGGCATCCGCGCCGCTGGTGAGCGAAACCGGAGTTGAACCGGGAGAACAGAGGACAAGCCAAAAACCCTGTTCGCGCAGGGTGTGAGTCTGCGCCGTGTCCGCACGATTTTCGCCCATGCTGTTTTGGAGTTTGGCGGCTGCCGTTGGGTAGGCCGGCAGCCGCCGTGCATGAGGGAAGATAGAAAGATGGAAAGTAAGGGCGGCGTCTATCTCGCCCTTGATTTTATTATACGATACCCCTCCAATAGGGTTTTTGCCATTTAGGATTCCGGGGCCAAGGCAAAGCAAAGGTTACAAAAACAATCCAGCGGCGCTTCGGTGATTGGAATAAAAACCCGTTCCACGGTGCGGTGAGAATAAGAATCTGGAATCGCGCAAAACGGGCCGAGCCAAGCCATTTTTAAGTATTGTTCACCAGCGTGTTCGCATATATATACCTGCTGCTTCGGGGGAACGAGGTTCGCACGAATGAAATCTTGCAGACTGAAAATTTCAGGTTTGGGGCTTGCGGCGGCTTCTTTCGCGTGTTTCAGCTCCGCCTCAAGCCGTTCGGTTTCGTTGAAAAGATGCCTAATCGTTGTTGACGCCTCCGTGCAGACGATAGACTCTCGGAAATCATGCGACTCTTCGGCAAGCGAAACAAGATCGTCAATCAATGCGTTGTACTTCATGGCTTTATACTCCAAGTGTTTCTCCTTTCTGCGCCACTGTTCAGGCGGCGGCTTCGGCGGGCTTGCGGCAGGGGCAGAGGATGCCCTCGCCGTCGGCGGACCGGAAATAGATGGGGGTGATATAGGGCTTCTGTTCAGAGGCGAACGCCTCGCCATCGGGGAAAATCTGAAGGAAATCGATCAGATAGTTTGGGTTGACTCTGGGGAGACCGGGGCCGAAATCGTAATAAGGGGAGAAGGTTTCGCCCCTGCGGTGGCGCTTGGCGGCCCATTCCGCGCGGTCCGTTTTGATTTGCGCCCGAACCTCCGCCACAGTGGGAAGAGTGAGGCGCAGGGTGTTCTTGCGGATGGGGGCGATGAACTGCGCCAGGTTGAACCGGGAACCGTCCGCGCTGAGTTCCGGCGCGGCGGTCAGCTCCATGGGGCTGTTCAGGCGGAAGCCGCGGTGCCCGTCGCAGACGCACTGCTTGCCTTCCTCGTCGATCCAGAAGCCCTGTTCATTGGGGCGTTGGCTGTTCATGCGCACGGCTGCGTCGCAGATGCGGCTGGCAGCTTCCTCCACCAACGTGCGGCGGAGATCCTGTTCTAAAAAATACAGCTGGGGAATGGGACCGACGGCGCTTTTCCATTCATAGGGGTTTTTGCTGACGGCGGTATAAATGGCGGCTCCGTCCTCGTCCAGTCCGTGGACGAGCTGCAAAACGCAGGTGAGGGACTGTTCAGTGTTCATCATGGGTATGTGCTCCTTTCTGTTCATTTCTTGCGGTGGCCATGACCTCGCGGGCTACGTCTGCGTAGCACTCGCGGTAAAGGTCAACGCCGTATTTGTCGCGGATGGCGTCGAGCTTGTCCACGTTGAAAAGCTCGGTAAACGGTTCGTACTTGTGCGGGGTGGGGAGGCGCGCGGCGATGATCTCGTTTCTGCACTCCCCATATCCGGCGGTTTTCATGGTTGCGCTCCTTTCTGCGCGGCTGTTCAGGCGTATAGGATTTTCGAGGTTCCGGGGACGCGGCACTGGATCGAACAATCCGGGGCGTTCTTTTTGTTCAGGTCGATCCATGACTTCACGACGGGGAGAAGATCGTCATTGTAGACGGGCGCATAAACGAGGCGATTAAACAGCTCGCCGGTGTTCAGGCTCATGGGCTTATGCTGTTTGTCTCTGGGTCCTTTGAAGTAAACCATAAACATAGGGTGGATCTCCTTTCGCGCTCTTGCGATTCCTGAACCAGATTCGATTTCATCGAATTATTTTTCATTTAATTGGGATTTGATGGCGTCACGGGCCGCAATCAGCAAGGAAAACTCCTGCCGGTTTTCTGTGTTCTGATGATTTTTCACATAGAGGTCGGCGGTTTTGCACAGGTTTGCAAAATTCATACCGGGCCGCTCTGCAGCCTCCTGCAAAGCGGACACAAGGCGGAGAATGTGTTTACGCTCAATCTCCTGCACGGGTTCGCTCAGTTCGCCTGCGATATAGGCGCGGGCCTGCGCATCGTTCAGTTTAGCTTTCATGGGTGTCCTTTCATGCCCTCGTGACCTCCGGGGCGGGCTGTTCAGTTCTTAATTTCATTGTAGCAGGGTGGGCCAAGGGGGTTTTTGCCGCTGTTCAGGCGAGTCTGAGGACCTGACGGGCGGCGCGTTCGGCGTTGTCGGTAAGCTGGCGCTGCCATGCCTGATTTTTCGGAGACCAGCGGAAGCCGTTTCGCTTCAGGGCTGCGCGGGTGTCGGCGTCTGGGATGGTGTCAAAGAGGATTTGGAGTCTGTTCAGGTCGATATTGCGGACGATCTGGCCACCGTCAAAGGCGGTGCCGGTCTGAGGTTCGGCGGCCTGCTGTTCTCTGCGGTCAAACTCCGCGAGGCGCTGTTCTGTCCGCTCGATCTTGCCCCGGATGCTGGCCAGTTCGTAAGCGGGGAAGGGGGAACCGTACAGGGAGATGGGGGAGCCGTCACCGGAGGCGAACACGCCGGGGCGGGTCAGCCATGCGCGGTTTTTCTCGCTGAGACCGGGGCAGCCTTCCAGCGTTTTGTGCTTGCGATAATAGGCGTTGGCGGTTTTGGCGTCCTCCAACATCTGGCGTTGGCTGTTCAGGCGCTCGGTGAGCATTTCACGGGCGTGGGGGTCGGCAAGGTCTACCGGGCCGGTGCCGACGCTGCGGATCTTGTCCAGAATCGCCTCAATCTGCCGGTATTCCTCCCACAGGGAGTCCTCGCGGGACATTTGGCGGTTGTGCTTGCGCATATTGAAGTTACCCGCCCCGGCGATAAACTGGCTGGGATAGCTGGCCTGATTGCGGTTGTAATCGTTCGTCCACTGGGCAAGGCGGCGGGCGTAGCTGTTCAGCAGGGCGTCCAGCTTGTCATGGTAAAAAGCGCTGACGCGGGCCTTCTGCTGTTCTACCATCTGGGCGGCTTTGTTCACGGAATTTCGATAACTGGCCGTGGCGCTGCCGGGTTTGTAGTCGCCCATGTGAATGCAATAGTGGGCGTTCCGGGCGGTTTCCTCGTCGATGGGACCATAAGGCGGGACCGTTTCAGGCCGATTTTCCGGGGTGGGCTGTTCTGCCTGTTCTGCGGTGGTGGCCTCCGGCTGTTCTGCGGGTGCTTCCGCGCCTGCGCCGGTGGCGGGGGGCTGCTGTTCGGGCTGTTGGGTGGTGGCTGCGCTGGGCTGTGCGGTGGCGGCGGTGGGCTGTTCAGCCCGGAGACCGTCAGCAACGGAGCGGTAAAAGGCTTGTGTTTCTTTCGTGTCCTTGACGGTCTGGCAGTCCTCGCCAAAGTCCCATGTATAGCGCTTGATTGTCACGTCCAGGCTGTCCGCCTCGCTTGCAAAATAGGCGGCAATGTGTTCCGTGTGGGGGAAGGCCTTGATTTCGATTTCCGCGTGCTCCCGGTTCCACTCGTTGGCGGCGGCCCGCTTGTCCCGGCTGTTCACAAAGGCGGAAATGGGCCAGAAACAAAGATTGTCCTTTGCGGTGCTGAGTTCGCCGTTGCGCTTGATACGGCGGAGGCAGTGATCCCGGCCGCTCCAATTCGGATCGCCGGGGGTGTGCTCGACGAAGTAAAGGCCGTTGTCATTCTTGAAGTATGCGCCGGTGATCTCCACCACGTCGCCGGTTTTCATGGTGCGGTTGTTCTTGTCAGTCATAGTAAAATCCTCCTGAAATGTGTTTTGAATGTGTAGATTTTGGCTTTCTGGGGTGCCGTCGCTTTACCCGGTGCGGCGGCTCCAAAGTGTCCGGGTTTGTGGTCAGTCAAGACAGGTTTCATAACGGATGCGGTATTGCTCTTTCAGTTTGTCATAGGCGCGGGTGGTGACGGTGTAGGTGTTGCGCTGCTCGTCGTAGCTGATGCCGCGTCCGTGGAGCTGCGGGAGACCGTCGCGGAGAGGCCGAAGAAAATAATGCTTGCCGTAGTAGGAAAGATCGGCGGCGAAGTCGCAGCCGGTGGGGGCCTGCTGCATTTCGTAGCAATAGACGTATTCGCCGGGCTTGTCGGCCTGTACAGCGGGGGCCTTTTCTGCCTCTAATGCGGCGTAGTCCGGGGCGTAGCCGAACAGCTCGCCGGTTTCGGGGTCGTAGCGGCTGGCGGCAGCGTCCGGGACAAAAAGCGTTGTCTGCTCGTTGATCTGCTGGGCATAGCCGCCGGGGACGGGGGCAAAGGTGCCGTTGATCTTGCGTTCGATGGATGCCATTTTGTGATCCTCCTTGATTTTGATTTAGCGGCGGGCCTCGATGAGATCCACCACGCGGAACATCAGGCGGGCAAAGGTGCCAGCGCCCAGAATAAGGATGAAAAGGTGAAAACTCATAGTGTGGGCCTCCTGTCGGTGTGTTGTGCTGTCCACTTGTTAAGTATATTATACCACTTGATAAGTATATGTCTACTGTTTAAGTATACAACTTATTAAGCAGATTTTTGTTGATTTTGTACACTTGTTAAGAACGTGCAAACAACGTATGATAAAAGACAAGAAAAGGAGGTGGAACCATGCCACCGCGAAAATATACAGAGGCGCAGAAGAACGCCAATAAAAAATGGGACGCGGAAAACCTGGACCGGATTTCTATTGCATTGCCTAAAGGCGCAAAGGATACGATCAAGACCCACGCGGCCGCCATGGGGGAAAGTGTAAACGCATTTTTCAACCGGGCAGCGCTGGAACAGATCAAGCGGGATCGTGGCAGCGAAAAAACAGAAGCAGCCACAGAAACAGAATAAAAAAGCAGCGGCCCGGAGTTTTTCCGGGTCGCTGTTCTGTTACTCCCATCTGTCATAAAAACCAAAGGATCCAAACTGGATTACTTCATCTTCAGTGGTTTCCGTTTCGGACGGATCGAACGGAACGCCGTACCATCTGCGGTGGGCGACTTCCTCGTGGTTTTCGTCCTCGATTGTAATATCACACTGCGTATAGCCGGCGCGCTCGTCGGCCATGGCTTTTGCCTCGTCCAAAGTGCCGGCGCACTCGACCCAGAATCCGTTATTGTAATTGATTGTAAACATTTTTTCGTCCTTTCTCCCGGTGTAGCCGGGTCGCTGTTCTGCGTTTTGGGGTTAGGCGTTGGCTTGATATTTTGCGAGTGCATCCGAAATAGCACGATTTACAAAAGCGTTTGCCGTTTCCCCCAGGGAGGCGGCGCAAGTCTTTATAACGGCTTTTTGCCCTTTCGGTAAAACAAGATCCATTCTGTCATAAGTCTTTTTTACATACTTGCGAACGGCGGCTTGCTGGGCCTTTGTGGTTTTGGTTTTCCGGGTTATATAATCGTTGATGTTTTCGGCGGTTCCGTCGTCCATAGCTTCCGCAGCGGCAAGGCTGGCCGCAGCTCCCCGGGTGAGATTTTCGGCGGGCTGGGCGTCAATTTCTGCCAGTCGTGCGCGTAATGCTTCGTTCATGTTATATGCTCCTTTCAATGCCTCAATACGATTGTTTATGCTGCTTTTTCTGCTTCTTTATTCGGCTTCTTGTTCTGTTTTAGTATATGTCTCCGCGTGTATTGATCTCTTTTACAGTAACGGTTTCTTTGTCCGTGTCAATCTGGAAAATTGCCCGGTAATGATAGATTTTCAACCGGTACATGCGAGAGCCAGCACCCCGCAAGGGGACAATATCGCCGGAAAGGGTTGATAATCCGGCCACCGCCGCCGCTACCCGGCCCCGTTCAGGCTCCGGGAGCTTGTCTAAATATTTTTGCGGCTGCTTCTTGATGATAACCGTTAGTCCGTCCACGTTTCCGCCTCCTTTACTGTCGATATTTTACCACCCTATATATAATTCTGTAAATATACAATTTCAACAATATAATTACAGAATTATTGGTTATTTTGAACCTTGATATAATTACAGAATTATATATAATAGAATCATAAAGAACAGGACAACACCACGGAGGCCGACAGGCCAGAGGGGCACCGCCCCGGAAAGGATCACAAAATGGATTACAGCAAAATGAGCATGGACAAGCTCCGCAAGCTGATCGCCTGGGCTGATGACCGGGCAGCATACCGGAGGGCCTGCGGGACGATCTCCGGCACGGCATACGCCGAGGATGAAACCGCAGTAAGGGCAGCACTCGCAGAGATCAACCGCCGCACACGGGCGACCGCATAAGAAAGAGGAGGAACACGAAATGAAAAAGAGCTTTTTTGAAATGATCCCCGGCGTTGTCCGCCTGGACTCCCGCGTTGCTATCTACGTGCCCAGCACCACCGACACCGACCACCCCACCGACAACCGGCAGCAGGTGGAGGAAGTCGCCGCGAAGCTGTCCGCCATGTTTGGCGGAGCCACCGCCACCGAGGCCCGCGGCTACTGGGTGAGCCAGTCCGCCGGACTCGTGGGCGAGGCCGTCACCATCGTTTACAGCAACGCCGCAGCCGAGGACATCGAGCGCCACGGCGCCGAAATCGTCGCCATCTGCCACAAGATCAAACGCGAGATGAAACAAGAGGCCGTCAGCCTTGAGATCAACGGCGAACTGTTTCTTGTATGATCTCCGCCGCCCCCTATACCATACACCACAGCCCGCAGGGAATGCCCCCGCGGGCTTTTCTCGTGCCCTCTGAGCGATACAGCCCAGCACCGCACCGCAGGCCCACGCCGCGCAGCCGCTTGCACCCTACGCCGCCCCAGGCGGCTATTTTTAACCCCTATGCGCGCGGGCGCGTTTATTGCGGGCGCGGTCTATTATAGTACCCTAAAACGTACCCCATAGAACCCCCGGACGCTTTACCCAAATGAAGAAAAGCGCGGAGCACTCCCGCAGGACCGGAAGCAATGGACAAAGGAAAAGGGGGAAGGGGTGGAGGAGTCACCCGCGGCGGTCTGTTCCGGCTGATTGCATCGGCCCGACCTCCACGGCCACCGCCGACCATGCCAGACCGGGAACCGTCAGCGGACCAGCCGCCGACCATCGGAGGACGGCCACCACCACCGGCACCGAGGGCCAGAGAACCGACCGCAGCCCCGGCTCCCGCCGCCTTTCGTCAGGTTGCACAAGGGCGGCATGGGCTGTTGTTGCATTTACCACCAAAAAAGGCGGTAACTGTTGCCATAATTGCTTATTATGGCAACAGTTTAGGCATTTGCAACAGGGTTTGACCCTTTCCGAGACCCGCCCAGCGGCCCCGCCTCCGCTCCAATGGCACCGGCTGACCGGCTGACCACGGCCCCGGCTGGGTGGGGGGTGGTTTACAGACCTGGCCACCGGATTGGCGCAGAATCTCTCCACAACTCTTCCCCCTCCTCTCACGTTCTCTTCAACCCACGTTCTCATCCCCGTCGCCCTTCCTTTCCCTTTAAATGGGGGGGGTAGTTTAGAAAACCGGGGGCAAAAAACGGAAAAGTCAAAAAGGGGTCCAAAAAAAATTTTATAAAAACGCTTCGCTTATGTGTGGGGAATACGTACTTAGGTTGCGCGGCGCGGGCGGAGCGCAGACGGTCGGTAGGTGACGTGCTGATGGGCGGTAGGTGAAGCAGACGTGCAAAAACCCTATTGGAGGGGGTTGCTATGCTAAAGATAGGAGAACTTTTGTGAAGCCATGGCAATGGAGGTGAGCGTGAATGCCAAGCGGGAGTTCTGAGCGCTGTGTGTCATTGTTTGAGTTTTGGGGAGACAAGAGCCAGTATGCGGCGTGGCTGCAAGGGGAGTTTGCTGAAGAAGCGGATTTCCATGCCCATACGCTAAACGCCTTGCGGGTGGCGATGGACGAAGAACTGACGGATACACAGAGGAAGTATATGGAGATGTTTTTCGTCTATGGCATGAGCATGAAGGATATCGGTCAAGAGTTGGGGGTAGCCACGGCAACAGTCAGCAGGACAATCAATTGTGGGCTGGATAGACTGTACCATGTCCTCCGCTACGCGAACCCCCGATACCTGACCTTTCCGAAAAGCCGCACGGCAGCATCTCTAAAGAAGGGGCGCAAGCGGTGTGGGAAAGGGTCTTAGGCTGAGACGAGAGATGTTATAACTGATAGTTGAAAGGATGATTTCCAATGAGCACAATTTACGTTGGTGAGAGGCGGAGCGGTAAAACAACCATGCTTATCGAAATGTCTGAAAGGACTGGGTTCCCCATTGTTGTGAGAACCTATCAAATGGGGCGTGAGATACAGCGGCTCGCAAACCAAATGGGAAAGAATATCCCAACGCCCGTTACGGTGGGAAACTACATCCGACGGTTTGCCTATAGTGGCGTTAGAGAACAGAAGTATCTTGTGGACGAACTTCAGATGATTCTCTCGGCAATGAACATTGAAGCCGCTACGGCTGACTTTGTGAGAAATTGTATTGAAATTCTCCGCAGTCGGCAGAATGGGAGGTCAGATTTATGAGATGTACACCAGTTGAATTTCACGCGAGATTTCCTGTTTATGAGAATTACGATAGAGGTGGTTGCGACCACGCCCCACGCTTCCGGGATGCGAACGGTGTTGTTTATACGATCGATGCCATTAAAAATTCCTGCAAGGGGGATACGAACGTCCCGGTCATTCGGTTTCGGGCAGACGGTACTTCTAAAAGGATTGGTATTGTCAAGTCTATCAAGTGGGACCCGGAAGGCTTCGTTGAGGTAAATGGAGTTTTGCGGTTTGGTGGAACGTGCGAAGATGTGATTCTCGATAAAACAGAAATTGTCATCGGAATGACGATCACGGAAATTGGCCTTGAGACGTAAAGCAGTAGGAGGTCGAGAGACATGGCATACGTTCGGAAATACAAACAGGGGGTGCGGGTCAAGAGCATTGAGGACTTTCTGCATTCCCCGGAGGCGCAGTATTTTTTCTGGCATGGGAGGACGGTTCACAAACAAGTCTTTATGCACTGGCAGCTGGACACGCTTATCAGGGTAATAGGCGGAGGACGCCTTTACTTTGCGGATAAGACTGTGCCTGCGGATGGAGATGCGGAATGAGCTGCTATGGGTGTATCTGCAACAACTGTCTCTATAACTGCGAGTTATTCAGCGCATACTTCACGCCGGGAGAGATCAAGGACGTGGAGGACGTCTGCTATTGCTGTGATGAGTGCGAGTGGTTCGATGGGGACTATACGAAGCGGAGCCAGTGGCGAAAATCGTGCGAAAAATTTCGCCTACCGGCGAAGTATAAAGAGCATCTGGAACAGATGAAGCAGAAGGAGGCTCGTGTGGCGGTCAAGCGCCGCAGGGCATTTACTGTGATCGAGGGAGGGGAAAAGGATTGAACGTAGCCTATAACATGGACTGCATGGAGTATATGCGGACGTTGCCGGACAAGGCGTTTGATCTGGCCGTGGTGGACCCTCCTTATGGAATCGGAGAAGATGGCGGTAAGGACCGGAGCCGCTATGTAACACAGAAGAACGGCTCAAGGATTTACGTCAAGGATGGCGGGTACGAAAAGACCGGCTTTGACCGTTTCCCGGCGGATGAGCAGTACTTTGCAGAGCTTTTCCGGGTCAGCAAAAATCAGATTATTTGGGGAGCGAATTATTTTGTTCTCCCTCGTGGCGGAGCAATCGTGTGGGACAAGTGCAATGACGGAGTCGACCAGTCCGGGGCTGAGATCGCGTTCAACTCTTTGAACCTTCGGACTGATATATTCCGGTTCATGTGGCGCGGCATGATGCAGGGGAAGAGTATCGCAGAGGGAACAGTTCAGCAAGGGAACAAGGCGCTTAATGAGAAGCGCATCCACCCGACGCAGAAGCCGGTGGCGTTGTACACATGGATTTTGCAGAAGTACGCCAAACCGGGAGACAAGATACTGGACACCCACTTGGGCAGCGGAAGCAGCCGCATAGCCGCCTATGATCTTGGTTTTGATTTTGTTGGGTGTGAAATCGACCCTCACTATTTTCAGGCGCAGGAAAAGCGCTTTGCGGAACACACGGCGCAGATCAGTTTGTTTACGGGAGGTTGAATATGGATAGCTTGAATGCAAGTAGGATAGCGGGCGGCAACAGCGCCTATGGGCGGAGTCAGTCGGACTTCTATCCCACGCCGCCGGATGTGACGGTGGCGCTCATGCGCTTTTTGAATCTTCCGCGCACAACGTCCGTATGGGAACCGGCAACGGGAGAGGGCGATATGGCCGGGGTGCTTCAGACCTACTTTGAGACCGTCTATACAACAGACATTCTGGATGGGACGGACTTCTTGAAGTCCAGCATTGACACAGCGGATTGGATCATTACGAACCCGCCTTTCTCTCTGGCGGAAGCGTTCATTCGCAGGGCAGCGGAGCTGGGCAAGCCTTTCGCGTTCCTGCTCAAGTCGCAGTATTGGAACGCAACGTGCCGGCGGAAGCTGTTTGACGAGATCCCGCCCAGCTACATTCTGCCGCTGACGTGGCGCCCGGATTTCTTTTTCAAGAAGCGGATGCCCGGAGAGAAGGGAAGTCCGCTGATGGACGTGATGTGGTGCGTTTGGCTGACGCCATGGAAGAATGATATTCAGACGGTGTACCGTCCGCTTACGCGGCCGGAGATGGGGGCAGGAAATAAAAATGGCTAAGCTGGCGATTCTGCTATTTATTCCCATCTGCCTTTTCGGGTGGGCCTGTTACGGCATCTGCAAAGACTGGGATAAGGGGGCGCTGGCGTTCCTGACGCTGCTGTTGACCGGTTCGGCCTTCCAGTGCGGTTTTGCTTTGTGCCAGATGATTTTTTGAATTAAGGGGGAATTTTTGATGAAGTATGATTTTCGCGTCGGGGACTACGCTGAGACCAAGGATGGCAACCGGGGGTATGTCATCAAAAGTGATCTTTTGTGCTACCAAGATATTGTGACGGGGTACATAATTACCGTGAAATTCAGCAATGAGGAAACCATGACGTATGAGTTTACAGCCAACGATGCGCACCGGCAGTTCAATCGCATTGGGCGTTATGACCTTACAGAGAAAGAAAAGAGTAAGATTGAACCATTCCAAGTCAATCCGTCACTTACTGAGTATGCGTCAATTTTTGCAATGAGCGATAAAATCAACGAGCTTGTGGATGCCGTCAATGAACTGCGTATGCGGGATGCAAAGGAGAGTAAGGATGATTGAGTACATCAGGGTTGTAAGCAAGCAGCGGCCCGCAAAGCGGGCGTTTGATATGCAGGTGGGGGCACATCTGCGTGTGTATATTGCCGGGAAGATCACCGGCGACAAGAACTATCGGGAGAAATTCGCCAAGGCGGAGCAGGCCCTCGCTGCTATGGGCCATTGCGTCCTGAACCCGGCCCATTTGCCCGAAGGTATGGAGCAGGGCGATTATATGCGCATCTGCCTCGCTATGATCGACTGCGCGGACGGAGTGGTTTTGCTGCCGGACTGGCGTGAGAGCGACGGGGCGCGATTGGAACGGGCCTACGCCGAGAAAATTGGGAAAGAGGTTGTTGTGGCAGACCAGGGCAGGATCGATGAGTTTTTGGAGAAGATGGAGGGGAAACGAAATGAGTAAAGCCGTACTTATCAGCATCCGCCCCAAGTGGGTGGAAAAGATCGCCAACGGCGAAAAGGCCATCGAAGTCAGAAAGACCAAGCCGAAGCTGGAAACGCCGTTTAAGTGCTACATCTACTGCACGCAGGACAAGCACCTTGCGTTTATGCAGAACCAGACAGGCACAAACCTGATTGCCTGCATGGATGCCACTGCAGCAATCCCGGTGGGCGGTGCCATAGGAAACGGCAAGGTCATTGGCGAGTTTACCTGTGACCGGATTTACAAGATTGACAAGGATAGTACGGATTTTCTTTTTAAGTCCGGGAGGCTATCCGTTTACAAGCAAGCTGCCGAAGAAAAGTGTGGCCTGCGTGTGGCTATGACAGACGATGAGTTGCACGGCTATCTTGGGCATTGTCAGGGCTACGGCTGGCACATTACCGATCTGCGCATTTATGATATGCCGAAAGAATTGAGCGAGTTCAAGACGCTATGTAGAGTCGATGCCGATTGCTGTGCCTGCCCTTATTACAATTACACCAAAATGGACTGTGACGGCCGGGTTATCGGTCGCCCGCCCCAAAGCTGGTGCTATGTGGATGACTTGCAAACCAAATAATGCAAAAGAAAAACCCTCGCTTTTGAAGCGGGGGTTTTCCGTTCGTAAAACCGTTCGTAAAATCGAAGATAAAACGCCTTGCGTTTGGTGTTTTTATTGACGTAATGGAAAATATTTTTACCATTCAAAAATAGCTGAACCCGTTGAAATATAAGGAAAACCCCACAATCACAAGGATTGTGGGGTTGGTCCGAGTGGCGGGAGTCGAACCCGCTAATAAATGGCTATAACCGTTGAAAATGAATGGGCGTTTTGCGACGTTCGTAAAATCGTTCGTAAAATGTGAGGTTTGGCGGTGGGGAACATAGGAAGGGCGGCAAAAAGTCAGGCGGGCGCACAAGGCTTTTTTTCGAGGGGATGTTCTGCGTCCGAATCGGGGTCATGGCCTCGGTTTTTGTAAAACCGCTCCATTTTGTTTTCGGCGTTGAGCCGATCTTCTTTGGCAAGTTTTAGGTAAATCTTGTGAACGGTGTTGTGGTCGCTCCATCCGCCGATTTCTTGCACCTCCAATTCGCTAAGCCCCAGATGGAAACCGAGGGAGGCAAAGGAGCGGCGAAGTCCGTGAACACCGCACTCAGGAAGGTCATTCTTTTTGCAGATCAGGTTAATGCCGCCGCGCAAAGAATTTTCAGTACAATCCAGAATGGGAAGGCCGGCACTTTTCCTCTGTGAAAGCAGGTCATAAAGGGCGGGGATCATAATTTGGATCGTGCGTTGAGACGAAACGTTTTTGTTAGTCTTTTTATACACAAAGTCTCCGTTTTTATCCATGACCCGTGCGCCCTGAATTTTGATCCGCTTTTTCTTTAAGTCGATGTTTTCCCAAGATAGGCCGAATATTTCAGACCGGCGGAGGCTGTGAAGGGCCAGCAGCGCGCCCACTTCAAACCGGCTGCCGCTCACAGCGTCCACAAAAACAAGGATCTGCTGGTAGGTCAGCCAGGGAAGGTCTTTTTTTATGCTTTGAGGGAGACGGACTTCCGGCGGAGCGATGTGATTATCCCGCATCACGGTGCAAACAAGGCCCCATGAATTATACACTGTTTTAGGGGACAGGGTTTCACTGGCTTCGTCGATCTCCTGCTGCCAATTTGATATATCCTGTATTTTGGCATTGATCTTTCCGGGGAAGCGATTCTTTTTGATACACTCATATCCCCGGATCGTGGATGGAGACAAAGATTGATTTTTTTCCAAATAACTGTCGATTGCCTGAAGAAGCGTGAGACTGCATTTTGCGTCCTTTTTAGCTTCCAGAAAGCCGGCGCGGATGGCGCGGGCCTTGGCTTCGCAGAGAGCGGCGGTATCTTCCGTGATACTTTGCCCTTCGGCCCGCAGTTCGATGTTCCACTTGCCGGACTTCAACTGACGTGGGGAGGGGACTTTGATCTCGTCCTTCTTTTTGCGCTCCCTAATCTGGCGTTCGCCGCACCACTTGCAGAAGATAGAATCATCATCAATGACACGCTTACAGTTTTTGCATTTCATGCGCACACCTCCCGTGTGTATCAGCCGTGGAAGAACCCAAATTCCAGACAGTGCAGATCCAGATAAACGGCGTAAGCCACGACGAAGATCAAAAGGACCAACATCCATCGCAAAAGACGGTCCCGGTTGCGGATGCCGTGGGACTGACGTTCCACAAATTCCCGGAGAAGTTCGTTCTGGGCGTTCAGGCCGTTGATCTCCTGACGGTAGACGTCCAGTTCCCGGCTTACGATCTCCTCAATGGTTTCTGGGGGTGTAGGATCTTCCGCTGGCTCCATTCCCAAAAACTGATCAATGGAAATTCCGAGGAAAGCGCAGATGGGTCCAAGGGTTTCCAGTGTAGGGGAATGGGTGGTAGCGCGGAACATATTGTTCACCGTGTTGAGAGGAACTCCGCTGCCGTCCGCGATTTCCTTGTTTGTGATGTGTTTTTCCTCTTTTGCCGCGCGGCACTGATCAATCAATGACAGCATACGAAGAGCACCTCCTTGTTGAAAATTGCCAAAATGTTTAGACTGACAGTAGAAATCGTGTGTATCAACACCGAAATCGTGCGTATTAAGACTTACAAACCTGGAGACTTGATGGTACGATAATAACAGACCTACCGCACCCCCAAGCAGCAGGTCTTAACGGGCCGCCGCTTTCGTGGCTGGGGCGGCGGCCATCCATCACAGCTTCAGGGGGCAAGGGAGAAAAACGGAACGGATGGGGAGAAAGGACTTGTATGTGTAGAAATGGAATCAACAGGAGCAGACCTTCATACCGACGCGGGTCTCCGTAAGGAATTGAAACACCAGATCAAAGGACTGTCGGATGAAAGCATGAAAAAGCTGTGGGAAGCTATTCAATGCGGGGTGTTCGGCGCACCGCTGGAAACCGGAAATTAGGTAGTGGGCTTCCCCTGACGGCTTTTTAAAAACTCAACGTACTGCGCAAGGTCGGCCAGCTGGCCAGCCTCGCAGGAATCGACAAAATCATAGATGGCTTTTGCGTAGCCGCTGCCCGTCCCGCTTTTGGCGGGGCGGGTATTTTTTTTGGCCTGACGGTCAGCCGCAGCCTCGATGGTTTGAATAAAAGTGAGGTCATGGAGCGATTCCCGCAGGCCGTCGATCTCCACGGCGATTTCGTCCGCTTCCTCCGCCGTGGCGGTTTTTTGTGCCTTTTCCAGCTCCGCCAAGCGGAAGTTGGCTTCGTCAATCTGGGAATCAGCGGAGACACCCATCACATATTCAACGGGAACTTCAAAATAATCGGCAATGCGGGAGATGGTGGAACTATCCGGAATTGCCGCTGTTTTTTTCCACTTGGTCGGCGTAGAGTTGCTGAGGCCCATTTCCGTGGCCGCTTTGGTACAGGAAATGTTTTTGCGCTGACACAGCAGTTTAAATCTGTCATAAAACATAAGTCTTGCCCCCTGATTTTGAGCATTATGCCGAAACTAACCAAAATCAGGAAAACGGGTTGACAACCTGACCACAGTCAGGTATCATAAGCGTATAAACTGATTTTGGTCAGTTAATTTGACGGCGGTGAGGTTAATGGATTTTGCTGGTTTGGTCACTTGCATCATATCATTAAACCTAACCAAAGTCAACATTTTTAATGAAGGAGGTTAGATTTGATGCCTGCAAAATGGACCGGCGAGTTGGTGGGGGAGATCCACAACGCCGGATTGACGATCAAAGAGGTTGCGGAAGCAGCTGGAATGAACCCCAAGTACATCAGCACCGTGCTCAACAGCGACGGCGACGCTCCAAAGGCAGAAGCGAAACTGCGGGCGGCGTTGGCTCGGCTGACCGGGAAAGCTGCACCGGAGGATGCTGACGAAGCGTGACAAAAAACGAAAAGGGGAAATGTGAATGAACGAGCTTATTAAAGTAACCTACGACAATGACCGGCCTGCTGTCTCTGCCAGAGATTTGCACGAATTTCTGGAAGTTGGGTCTGAGTATTCTCACTGGTTCAAAAGAATGTGTGAGTACGGTTTTACAGAGGGACAGGACTATTCGCCATTTTTGACGAATAGGGTGGATGGCCTTTCAGGGAAGCCGAGACAAGATGCAATTTTAACCATCGACATGGCAAAGGAACTGTGTATGCTCCAGCGGAATGAAAAGGGCAAGCAGGCCCGTCAGTATTTCATTCAACTGGAAAAGGACTGGAACAGTCCGGAGAAAGTGATGGCCCGTGCCTTGCAGATCGCCAACAAGAAACTGCAAGTGCTGGAAGCCAAGGCGGAAGAGAACCGGCCTAAAGTGCTGTTTGCGGACAGCGTGGCGGCATCCAACACCTCTATCCTTGTTGGGGAGTTGGCAAAGCTGCTCCGGCAGAACGGCGTGGACATTGGAGGGACGAGATTGTTCCGCTGGATGCGGGAAAACGGGTATCTCATTAGACGCTCCGGTTCGGACTACAATATGCCCACGCAGCGGAGTATGGAGATGGGCCTTTTCACTATCAAGGAAACGGCGATCACCCATGCGGACGGGACGGTGACGGTGAGCAAGACCGTTAAGGTAACGCCAAAAGCACAGATTTATTTTGTGAACAAGTTTCTTGGAGAAAAAACTGTGAAACCAGAGGGGGTAAACCATGGGAGATGAGGATATAAACGTTTTTTGGAGTTCTGCGTTTGATGGGTTGACCTTGGAACAGCAGTTTGCAAAGTTTGGCAAGGTTGCAAGTAAGTTGGCAGATGCGTCCACTTTTGCTCGAATTGGGGAATATGACTCGGCAGAAGAGATTCTGATTGAAGCCACATGTGAGATTTCAGCCCTAAAGTGTAACCCCTTGTTGGAGTTGGCGATTGCGGTTCGCAACTATATAACTGGACTTAGGAGTGGAACCAATCAGCCTGATTCAGTTGATTACTAATCACGAAAGGAGGCGGCGGGATGCCGCGTGTAAAGCTGGGGCGGAAGCCCAATGACGAGGTTTTGATCTCACTGCTGTGGGGCAGACAGGCCGCCATGGGGATGCCGGTGGGCACCATGGCGGAAAAGGCGGGCATGACGCCGCAGACCCTACGGGCGCGGAAGAAGTCCCCGCAGGACTTTTCGCTGAAGGAACTGCTGAAGCTGGGACGCGCACTGGATATTCCCATTGAGGAACTGCGGGATGCCATCCGCTATTAACGAAGGGAGCAAGAGGACCATGACACCGACGCATATCAGCGCAAAGACGCTGGAAGCCATTGAAAAGGCGCTGGCCCACGGAGACCGCGTAGAGCTGATCCCGGTGAAGGACGGCGTGAAGGTGATCCGCATCCGGCGGGACGAGATCAAGTAAGCCTATGGGAAAAGTGAATGAGATGCCTGTCCCTAAGCGTTGGGGCAGAGGAGCAGAGCGTTGCTGACGCCGGAATGACCGGCGTGGGCAGCGCTTTTTGTTTTTGCTGTAAGGAGACGGAATTTTGATGAAAACCTTTGAGGAATACAAGGCGGAGGCCGCATGGGAAGCCCACTTGGAAAACGCCCTTCGCGTGGCACGGCGGGAAGCTGCGGAGCGTAGGCGGAAGGCCATCCGCAGAGCGGTTCTGCTGTGGGTGTCTGTGGCGCTGGTGCTGGCGGTGCTGTGGCTGACACGGGACACCGGGAAGCCGGAGCCGGAGGCGCCCACCGTAACGGCGGGACGGCTGGCCGGGGACGAGACACCGGCGGCGGAGTACGCTTCGCTGGTTCTCTGGCAGGAGCTGGACCCTGAGACAGCCCCGCCGGTTCAGGAGGACTACGAGAACGAGAAGATCGAAGCGGCGCTTTACGCCAGCGGGTATTTCCGGGAGGACGTTCCTCTGGACGGAGAACTGCAAAGCCAGCTTCGGGCGGCCTGTGAGGAAAGCGGCGTGGAGTACACGCTGATGCTGGCCATCATCCGCAAGGAGACCGGCTACCGGAACGTGAAGGGCGACGGCGGGGCCAGTTGGGGCTACTGCCAGGTACAACCCCGGTGGCACAAGGCCCGGATGGAGCGTTTGGGGGTCACGGACCTGATGGACCCCTTCGGGAATTTCCGGGTGGCCTGCGACTACATGGCGGAGCTTTTGAGCCGGTATGACGTGGAGAACGCCCTGACGGCCTACAACAGCGGCCATCCGGGGCACAGCGATTATGCCAGAACCGTGATGGGGTATTGGGAGGAACTGAAAAATGGGTGAGTTGGTACGGCTGACTTTCCCGGACCGGCCGCAATGGCTGGCAGGACGGGGCCGTGGCATCGGCGGCAGCGAGGCGGCGGCGGCCATTGGGCGAAGCCCATGGAAAACGGCGCTGACGCTGTGGAAGGAGAAAACCGGGACGCAAGCCGCGCCTGATCTCGGCGGCAACGAGGCCGTGGAGCTGGGGCGGCGAATGGAACCGGCCATCCGGGACTTCTTCATGGCCCAGTATCCCGGCTACGAGCTTTACTACGGTGCCTATGACATTCTCTACCAGAGCGACCGCCCATGGCTTTTTGCCACGCTGGACGGAGAACTGACGGAGACGGACACCGGACGGAAGGGCATTTTGGAGATCAAAACCTCGACCGTGAGCCGGGGGATTGACTGGGCGAAATGGCGGGATCAGGTTCCGGAGAACTATTTCACGCAGATCCTTCACCAGCTGCTTGCCACCGGGTATGACTTCGCCGTGCTCTATGCGGCGCTCTATGATCTGTCCGGCAACATTACACTGCGCCGCTATGACTTTGAGCGGCGGGAGCACGAGGCGGACCTGAAATGGCTGCTGGAACAGGAAACGGCCTTTTGGGACCATGTGGAGGCGGGGACGATGCCCGCCCAGACTTTGATTTTGTAAGGCGCACAACTCCGAAAAATTTAAACATGAAAAGGAGAATTTATATGGAAAAAGAAGTGTTTCACATCACGGTGAAAAACGTGGAATCCGGGGAGGTTGTGATGGACAGGGACTCTGCGGCGTTTACCTGCATTGCGGCAAATGAGGAGAATACGCATGTACTCACCTCCCTTAACGGAGATGCCATTCTTGTGGGCAGGCTGTTGTGGCGGGCGCAGGAGGAGATCGATCGGATTCTCCAGGCGCATCCCGAACTGAAACTTGTTGCGAAGGCCATTGCCGCTTTGGAGGCGGAGGATGCCGATAAGACGGACGAGGAGGAGAAAGCATGATGCTGGTAAACATTCGCTATTACAAGCCCCTGCACAAGGCATACGCGGGGAACGCATTTACCTACCGGACGGCACTGCCGCTGACGGTGGGGGACAAGGTGATGGCTCCCACGCAGGGCGGAGACAAGCGGGCCATGGTGGTGGAGGTCAACGTGCCGGAGAGCCGTGTGGACGAGCGGATCATGCCGCTGCTGAAGGAGATCACGGCCTATGACACCGGGGAAAAGGAGGACGCGGACGCATGAGCAGCGCAATGGAATTTGCAATTACCACGGATCTTACTCCGTTGAAGGAGTTTAACATCTCCGCCAACTTTGCGGAGTGTCAGGCGTGGCTGGAAGAGAATCTGGCTCCATACCGGGGCATGGTTGTGACGGAGGAGGCTATCGGGGCGGCGAAGAAGTACCGGGCCAACATCCGCTCCGTGGCCGCACGTATCGACGAGTGCCGGAAGATGGCCAAGGCGGCGGCGCTGGCAAGCTACGCCCCCTTTGAGGAAAAGTGCAAGGCGCTGACGGCCCTGTGCGACGAATCTGCCGCCAATCTGGACGGCCAGATCAAAGCCTTTGACGAACGGCGCCGCATGGAGAAGCTGGACGCTATCCGGGCCTTTTTTGATGAGCGCATCGGAGAACTTGCGGAATTTCTCCCGTGGGAAGCGGTTCTGGACAAGCGGTGGGGCAACGCCACCTATTCCGAGGAACAGGCCCACAAGGACATTCTGGTGGCGATCAGCAAGTGCGACAGCAGCATTGCCGCCATCCGCGGGCTGAACAGTGAGTTCGAGACCACGCTGCTGGAAGAGTACAAGCAGTGTCATGACCTGCCCACGGTGCTGAAAAAGGATCAGGCGCTCAAGCGGGTGAAGGAGATCGAGGAACAGCGGAAGGCGGAACAGGAACAGCGCAGACAGCAGGCCGAGGCTGCGCGGGCGGCGGAGGAAGCCGCCAGAGCGGAGCGGTTGCAGGCCGTCGTGGAAGCGGCCAGAGCCATTCAGACAAGTCCAGTCGTCTCAGAGCCGGTAAAGGCAGCGGTGAAAGCCGCAATGGAACCGTCCCTCATTACGCTTTCGTTCCGGGTGACAGGCACGGTGGAGCAGCTGAACGGACTGCGGGATTATATGCTGGCCAACGGCATTGCCTTTGGCCGTGCGGACTGAATAAGGGAGGAATTTTGACATGAAGGCAACCAACAGCTTTGCGGCCCAGACCCAGCGGGACAAGCCCACGTTTTCCATGGCGATCGCGGCCCCCAGTATGCAGAAGATGATCCAGAGCGCTCTGCGGAGCGACAAGGCGGCGGCGCGGCTGACCTCCACGCTGATCTCCGCCGTGAATGCCAGCGAACAGCTGAGAGCCTGTGAACCCAGCACCATTGTGGCGGCGGCACTTCGGGGCGAGGGCATGGGCCTGATCTTTGGCCATGGCTACTATGTGGTGCCCTACGGGACTACCGCTACATACCTACTTTCGTACAAGGGCTATATCCAGCTTGCCATGTCCACCGGATTTTATGCGGACATTGACTGCGTGGAAATCCGTGAGGGCGAGATCGAGGGCCGTGACCGGCGAACCGGTAAGCCCATCGTGAACCTTGCCAAGTACGAGAGTGACGAGGAACGGCAGAGTAAGCCCATTATCGGCTACTACGGCTACTTTGAATTGAAGGACTCTACGTTCCGCTACGAATACTGGCCCATGGACCGGCTCCTGCGCCATGCGGACCGGTACTCCAAGGCGTTCAGCTATGAGAAGTTCAAGGCCATGCAGAGCGGGGAAATGAACCCCAAGGACGTGGAAAAGCTGCTGAACGGTTCCCCCTGGTACGATCCCAACGGCGGGCAGGACCGGATGTGCCGCAAGACGATTCTGCGGCAGCTGCTGAACAGCGGCTATGCGCCCCTGTCCCCGGAGGTCAAGACCCAGCTCATGGAGGAAGCCAGCGCCGAGGACGAGGGCATGATCCCGGATATGCCCATGCCGGAGCGCACGGTGGCATCTACCGGAGAGGTGGTGGAGACCGCGCCTGCGGCTGTGGAAGCCCATCAGGAGACCGTGGAGGGTGACGCCGGTATGGTTATGCCCCCCAAGTCTGAAAAGACCGCAGAGACCCCTCAGAAGGGGCAGGACGAGGGAATGGACTATGCGGCCACCTTCTTTGGGGAATGAGGTGAGGAGACATGCTGATCTCCATTAAGACGCGGGAGGAGGACGGGAGCCGGTACATGATCTGTGCCGGCACCGTCACCCGTGAAGTCAAAACCGGAACCACAGCCAAGGGAACGCCGAAGGCGGAATTTGGCATGAAGTACGCCAAGGGCGAGTTCATGAACGTGTCCGCCGTGGGGGACGATGACGTGACCCGCATGGCGGCGTGCCTGGAAAAGGGAGATGCCGTTCTGGTGTGCGGCGTGTGGAAAACCCGGAGCTACACCACCCGTGACGGGGAACAGAAGGAGTGGAGCGAGCTTCACGCGGAGTTCGTGGCCCCGCAGGCGGTGATGGCGGCCGTGCTGGACCTGCTGTCGGCGGGAAGCGGGAAAACGCCCGTCTCCGAACCGGCGAAGCCTATGGAACACAGCGGCAGTCAGGCGGGTTCCCTTGACAGTCAGGAGGACGCCGTTTTGCCGTGGGAACAGCCCGAAGAGGACGAACCCTACGATTATGTACCGCAGATTTAGGGGGAATTGACCTATGGCGAAAGAAAACCGGTATTTCTGGCTGCGGCTCTATGATGACTTCTTTACGTCCAAGCGGATCAAAAAACTCCGCAAGCTGGCAGGCGGCGATACCTACCTCATCATTTACCTGAAAATGCAGCTCATTGCCATGAAGCACGATGGGATTTTGCAGTGGTCAGGTCTCGACGATAACTTTGCCGATGAGCTGGCGTTGGAACTGGATGAGGAACCGGCCAACGTGGAGGTGACGATCAACTACCTTCTTTCCTGCGGCTTGGCGGAGACCTCGGATGACGTCACGTTTTTCTTCCCGTATGCGGTGAAAAACGTTGGGAGCGAAGGTTCCTCCGCGAAGCGGATGAGGGAGTCCAGAGCAAGAGCAAAGCTGAGAGAACCGTCACAATGTTCGAACGATGTGCGAACATTGTGCGAACATCGTTACGGAGAGAAAGAGATAGAGAAAGAGATAGATATAGAAGATATATCTTCTTCACTACGTTCAGAAGATATGGGGGGCGGTGCCCCCAGTGAGCCAAAGGCACCGGAGAGCAGAAAGCGGACGGCGGTGAAATTCGTACCGCCCACGCTGGAAGAGGTGGAAGCCTACGCCGCGTCCCGGCAGAGCACGGTGGACCCCCGTCGGTTTTTTGAGTATTTTAACACCCCGGACGCGCAGGGCCGCTCGTGGAGGGACAGCAAGGGGAACCCGGTGAAGAACTGGAAGCAGAAGTTCCTCACATGGGAAGGCCGGGACGGCGGGAAGGGAAAGCCCGCCCCGGCGGCATCCCAGACGGACAAGCCCCGGAAAAGCTGGACGGAGCTGGCAGCGGAAATGGACGCGGAGGAGGGCCGCACAACATGACCAGACAGGAGACAGGCATCATCATGGATATTCTGACGGCGGCCTATCCCCGATTTTACAGCAGCACCACCGGGCCGGATATGCGCAACGCCATCAAACTGTGGGCGGATATGTTTGCCCATGACGAGGTGGCGCTGGTGGCGGCGGCGGTAAAAAGCGTGATCGAAAGCGACGAAAAGGGCTTCCCGCCCACCATCGGGCAGGTAAAGGCCAAACTTCGCCTGCTGACGGCAAAACCGGAAATGACGGAGGCAGAGGCGTGGGGTCTGGTGGCAAGGGCCATCCGCAACGGGCTGTACGGCGCGGAGGAAGAATTTGAGAAGTTCCCGCCGGTGGTACAGCGGATCGTGGGCAGCCCCAACACGTTGCGGGAGTGGGCGCGGATGGACACGGAAACGGTGCACAGCGTAGTGTCCAGCAACTTTCAGCGCAGCTATCGGGTCATTTCCGCACGGGAACGGGAGATCAACGCCCTGCCTGCGGAGGTTCGGGCGCTGGTACAGCGTATCGGCACCGGGCCGGAGCCGAAGAAGCTGGCACCGCCTGAGAAGAAACCACTGCCGGCGGCGGAAGCAAAACCGGAAGCCGAGGCGGTGAAGCCGCCGGAATGGTTCAAGGACGCGGTACGGCCCCAGCGGCGTAGCCGGGATGAGGTGATGGCCTATCTCCGGGGAAAGGCCGATGGGGATGGCAGGTAATTTTACGCTGGCAAGCTGTATGCGGAGATACAGGACGCGGGATGAGTTGGAGGACCCCTCCAACAGCCTGCACAAGTGCTGGTCCTGCAAACTGGCCTATGGGCAATGCGAATGGAGCCGGGTGGACGAGAAAAGCGGAAAAGTCCGCTTTGAGGACGTTCCCGGATGGAAGGTCCGGCGGAGATCCCGCATGGAGCGGGACGGAATGGTGGAGCGGGTGCAGGTTTTGGACTGCCCGAAGTATCAGGAGGAAAAGCGATGAGCGTTTGTTTGGATGATCTGAACAGCCTGCCGGAGCGCTACCGGAAGCAGGTACAACAGCAGATGCAGGCCCAGCAGATCGACCGGACGGCCAGAGTAATGGCTCAATTCGTGACGGAGGAGAAGGGGAAGGCGGAAGCGGCGGCGGAGGGCAAGCGCAAGCACCATAACCACCCCACCGCCCGGACCCTGCCCAACGGAACGGAGCACACCTTCGACAGCCGCAAGGAGGCGGCCCGGTATGACGAGCTGGCACTGCTCAGCAAGGCAGGGGCTATCCGGGACCTGCGGCTCCAACCTCAATTCACGCTGAAAGAAAGCTACATCACGGCCAACGGCGACCGAAGCCGCGCCGTGACGTATCGGGCGGACTTCTCCTACGAGGAGCGGGGGAAGGACGGCACATGGAATCTGGTGGTGGAGGACGTAAAAGGCCCCTCCACGAAAAAAGACAAGACCTACCGCATGAAGGTGAAGCTGATGCAGGACATGAAGCACATTACCGTGCGGGAGGTATGAACGGAAAGGAGATATGCCCGGTGGAGACCGTAACTGTGATCGTGCGGGCTGTGCTGCCCTGGGACAGCGCAGACGGGAAAGACCGGATCGAGATATGCACCCATGACCGGCAGAGCCAGATCGACTACTGCCTGAACCACTGCCCCTATGCAGAATGCGTGAACTGCGCGGGTGGAGGTCGGACTACCAGCCGCGGCGGACGGCCACCCCTTCTGCGGGAAGCGGAAATGCAGAAGCTGCGGGAACTGCTGGAAGCCCGGACAGCCCCGGCGGACATTTGCCGGGAGATGCACATGGACGCGGATTTTCTAAGTCGGTGCAAACGGAAACTGCGGAGGGAAAGAAAACGAGACGATTATTTGAAAATGCAAAAGGGGGTGATTTAGGTGAAGCATTATGGAGATGTCACAAAAATTTACGGAAATGAAGTAGAACCCGTGGATTGTGTGATAGGTGGTTCACCTTGTTAGACAGGACCTTTCCATTGCCGGAAAGAGGGCGGGGCTTGCCGGGGCGCGTTCCGGCCTGTATATGGAGCAAATACGGATTATCAAGGAGATGAGAGAACGTGACAGAAGAATGGGGCGAACAGGTGAGTTTGTGCGACCTCGGTATATGGTCTGGGAAAATGTCCCCGGAGCCTTCTCAAGCAACGGCGGAAAAGACTTCGCAGCCGTCCTCGAAGAAGCCATCCGCATCGCAGAACCGGAAGCCCCCAATATTGAAGTGCCTGAAAAAGGTTGGAACACCTGGGGGGGATACCACGATGAAATGGGAGGACGATGGAGCGTTGCGTGGCGAGTGCTCGATGCGCAACACTGGGGAGTCCCCCAACGTCGCCGTAGAATCGCGCTTGTCGCAGATTTTGGAGGCGACACCGCATGGGAAATATTGTTTGAGCGGCAAAGCATGTCAGGGTATCCTGCGGAGAGCGGAGCGCCGGGGGAAGGCCCTGCCGGGGATTCTGAAAACGGTGCTGGTGGAGCAGGCAAAGACGCCGGATCAGTAATCTGCCTCCAAGGGAATGCAATCGACCGGGCTGATACCGCCGGATGCAACGGGAAGGGCTGGAAAGAAGATGTCTGCTATACGTTGAACACCATTGGCCGTCCGGCGGTCTGCGCCGGTCTGGACTGCCTTACTCCGTGGGATTGCCAGAGCAAGCGGGTATACAGCGAAGCCGGTGTGATGCCAACGTTGCCAGCCGGAGAAAACAGCGGTCAGAATCAGGAATCCGTACTGTGCGCCGGGTTTAAGCTGGGGAACAGCGAACAAGCCCGGAGCATCGGATACGCCGAGGAACAGGCCCCTACGCTGAACGCAGAGTGCGGAGGAAACAAACCGGCGGTGATGTGCCTGAACGATCAAGGCGGGAATGTGATGGGCGTGAGCCATGATGTTTCCGGGACGCTGAGAGCACAGGAGCATGGGCACCAGCCCTCCATTCTGGATATGAGCCACGCCTGCGACGTCATCCGGGACTGCGGCGAGGTAGCTCCCAGTCTGCAAGCCCGTATGGGAACCGGCGGCAACCGAATACCGCTGACGTACCAGAAAACAACCGGAACTTTATCGCCCGGAGCACACGCAGGGAGCTATAACGGGCAGGACGCTTACAACGATATGCTGGTGGTATCAAGCGAAATTTCCCCAGCATTAAGAGCAAAAGCCAATGACCCATACCGAACAGATATGGCCGCGTATGTCGCAAGCGTAGATTGCCGAAATTTCACCGAGGGCGGGGAGATCAACGGAACCTTGCAGGCAAAGGAAAGCGAAGGCCAAAGCCTGAATCTGAACAATACGGTCCGCCAAAACATGGTGGTTCGCCGTCTGACCCCGCTGGAGTGCGAACGGCTTCAGGGGTTTCCGGACGGATGGACAGATATTGGAGATTGGGTCAAAACAGATAAACGCGGGCGCAAAATAAAAGTGAAAGGAAGTGCGGACAGCCCCCGGTATAAGGCACTGGGCAACTCCATCGCCCTGCCGCCGTGGAAATGGCTGCTAAAACGGCTGTGCGGCAACTACGAGCGGGACGCCACAATGGCGAGTTTGTTCGATGGAATAGGCGGGTTCCCTTTGATTTGGGAGCAACTGAACGGGCGCGGGACTTGTCTGTGGGCCAGCGAGATCGAGGAGTTCCCCATCGCCGTGACCAAACGGCGGTTCGGCACGGTGGAGGAACCGGGAGACATGGGGCGGTTTTTGTTCCCATGCGGAAACGAAAGGAGCGGGACATGAAGCACAGCAACGATTACTGGGAACAGGAAGCCTATTGGGAGCTGGAACGGCGGCGGGCGGAGAAAAACCGCAAAACCAGAGAGCAGCGGCGGCGGGAGCGGGCGGACACCTCCGCCATGATCGGCGGAATTTGCTTTTTACTGCTGCTGGCGGTTCTTTTGGCAAATGTCATGCTGGGAGGCGATACGCTATGAACAGGGGAAACCGGAGAGCGGGGGAGCACCGGGTACTGGAACCGTGCGCCCTGTGCGGAATGTACAGTGGGGAGCGGATGGAGGACGCGGCGCCACCCTTTGACTTCGCCGTGGTGTGCGCTTCCTGCGGGGCGCGGACCAGACCGTATCACGGTCTGAACTGCGCCACAAAAGCGTGGAACCGGGGAGACGTTTACCGCCCGGAGAAAGGAAAACACTATGTATCACTGTGAAACCTGCGGCGCAGATTTTGAAGCACCACTGGTCTTAGACGGTTCGGAGCCGCGCCCGGACTGCTTTTTTGAGCGGTTCCGGAAGGTGGGCTGCCCCTATTGCGGGAGCCAGTATTTTAACGAATTGGACGAGGAAGGGGAGGAAGAATGATTGATGCCTTGGAATTTATAAAGGCAATTAAACAGATGCTCAGTGCAGGAGCGAATTGACAGGGCGATTGTGGACACGGTTCTTGAGTTTGTATCGGTGGCCAAGATGGACGGAGGTGCTAACCATGAGGCTGGTTGATGCAACGCCTTTGGAGTGTCAGGCCAAAGAGCGCAAAGAAAACGAGTGGAATCAACGTGTTTCCCCAACGTCTTGGGCACACGCCGAAGAAAGTTTTTTACACCGGATTGAAGATGCTCCCACCGTGGATGCCGTGGTCGTGACGCGGTGCAAGGACTGCAAGCATAAAGGGTGGGTACAGGAGCCGTGTCACGGTAAGAGCGTTGATTATTGCAAAGTCTGGGACTGCACTTTGCGGAATCTGGAAACTACATTTTGCAGCTACGGCAAGAGAAAGGACGGCGGGGCTGAATGAAACGGAAAGACTGGATGATTATAGCCTTTTGGACGCTGGTTATAGCCGCGGGCATTGCGTTTATCGTGTTTTATTTCAAAAGCATTTTAACCGCCGACATTCCACTGTGGCTGAAACTGCACTTGTTAAGGGGGAAGTAAGATGGCCAAACAATCTGGATACTTGCAACGGTGGGAGAACGAGACCAACCGGCTGCTTCAGGCAACGATAGTTATAACCTCGCAGTATGACATTGATACCTTGCAAATCGCGATCCACCAGTCGGAGGGCTGGGGCTATGATCGCATTATGCGTCTCACCGAAGCATGGGCAGAGGTGAGAAAAGAATACAGACCGGCGCTGGACTACAAAAACCCGGCGGCGGACGTGTGCCAGGAGCACATGGACCGGGTGCTGAAAGAGATCATCCGGGATAAGGCGGAGCTGATTCCGCACGCTGAACGGTACAAAGATTTGAAAAAAGTGACGTATGGAGGACGGAAATGAAGATCGGGCAGACGGTAGAGGCGAAGTTCAAGACGCTGCCGGTGGAGCGGGCGAAAAGTGAGCGGTCAAGCGTGGAGCTGTGCCCGATGCGGACGGGGCGGGTGACATGGGTGCACCCCAAGGGACGGTTTATCACCGTGACGACCAAAACCCTTGGCGGGGACGTGACGGAGAACTTTTTGCCCGGAGAGGTCCGGGCAATCTGAGAAAGGGGGCGGAGGACATGGCAGAGACGCTTGTAAATTTTGTGATCCTGCTTGTAGTGGTGGGCTTTGCGGTCTATGAGGCGAGCAGCGGGAATATTGCCATGACGGTATACGCCTGCACGCTGCTGGCGCTGTTTTCTTTGCTTTGGAAGATGGAAAGCATCGAACGGCACCTGAAACGGCTTTGCGAATTGCTGGAAGGGGAGGGGGACGATGGAGAGGACTGAGGACCACAAGCAGGGCAAGGAACTGCCGGTCTACGCGGTACGGCTGCGGGAATTGCGGCGGGCAAGAGGCGTGAGCAGCCGCCGGGTATCGGAATACTGCGGTATGAGCCACGGCATGGTAGGATTTTACGAAAGCGGCATGAAGGAACCGAAGGCCACGGCCCTGATCACGCTTGCGGATTTTTACGGCGTGAGTGTGGATTACATCCTTGGCTTGGAGCCGGAATAAAAAAATTTTCAAAGTGGCTACTAAAGTTTACCAAATTAAGAAAACCTTGTGGAATAATAGAGAGTGAGAAGAAATAAATTCTTTTCACTCTCTGTTTTTTTAGGGGAAGGAGACCGCGAATGGAACTGGAACCGATGGATACGGCGGAACTGACTGCACAGCAGGAACGCTATGACGCCATTGCCCGTGCCACCAGCGACAGCCTTGCCCTTTTTTACTGCTGCATTGAATTTGACCGGCCATTCGATATGCTGGCGGTGCCAAAAGAACCGGACGTGGGTGAGAAGTGGATCGCCTATCTGGACAACCTGCGGCTGAAAAAGCTGGACATGCGGCGGGGGGAACCCCTTGGGTTTCTGGACGGGCTGACGGACATTACCAAGATTTTTGGCGAGGGGTTGACCGCCGGGGAATTTACCAAGGCGGTTGGCAACGAGAAGTCCGCCCGGAACCGGAAGGTGGGGACGGCACAGCAGCGGAAGAACTGGGGCGAGAACTCTGCGAAGAACCCCTACACATCTGAGGACTATGACGAACTGGATCGCATTTACGAGGCACTGTCCAGCGACCTGATGGCAGTTGGCGGCGTGAGCGTGAAGCAGGAGTTCATCCTGCGGGACTGCGCAAAAATGACGCTGGACCGGGACAAGATGCGGGCCATCGGCCAATATGACAAGGCGGCCAAGCTGAACAAGATGGTTCAGGACAACCTGTCCAGCGAGGGACTGCGGAAAAAGGACGCGAAGCCCATTGACGATCTGCGGATCGACAGTCTGGTGGAGGCACTGGAAAAGAAGGGGCTTTTGAAAAACGGGAAACAATGTGCCCCGGACGAGATGTTCCGCATTTTGTTTGGGCGATCCTGCAAATACCCCTACACCATGGACGCGGCGGAGCAAATGATTTTAATTAACGAAAACCGGATGCGGCAGAACGAGGGGCGGCCTGAGCTGACCACCCTGCCGCCGGAGATGCGGCTGCGGGACGAGTTGGGGGAGTTTGCGGAGGAACCCAATGATCAGGAGAAGGAGGCATATCAGCGACTCGGACTGGTGAAGATGCCTCCGGCGAAGAAAAAGCGGTAAGGAGGAGCCATGGCACGGCGGGCCGGAAAGGCATGGACAAGTTCGCAGGGCTGGGTCAGCGTGAAGCCCACGGCAGAGCGGGACTACACGGACTATGAGGACGCCTGGTGGGCCTTCCTGATCTGGGTGTTTCGGTGGTATCCGGACAAACTGCTGGACCTTGTGCGGAGCGACGAAGCGGACTTCGCCAACGAGGAGATCATGCAGCGGGTGATGGTGCGGGCCTACGCCAGGAAACGGGAGGTGGCGATCACCGGAACCCGAAGCCTGACAAAGACCAGCACAAAGATGAAATACGCCATGGTGAACGGGTTGGTATGGCCGGGGACCCAGAGCGCATATTATGGTCCAAGCTACAAACAGCTTGCCGCCATCGGCGGAAAGACCTACCACCAGATTGAGCACGATTACCCCATCCTTGCCAAGCACTGGCGGGTCAGTGCGGAGAGCAAGGATGACTTCAAGATCGAGACGGACGGCGGAAGCGCCTTTTACATCTCCGCCATGCGCGGAGACAACCTGCATGACGTGACGGCGGAGGAATACGCACAGGAAGAAACCCCGCCCTTTGACTACAACGAGTATTCCACGGTAGTGCTGCCGGCCGTGCGTCTCTGGCACAACATCAGCGGTGAGCGGGACAAAAACTTCGTAGGATACAAGAAACACGCCATCACCAGCGCAGGGCGCAAGCAGAACCACGCCTTTCAGACCCGGTGCAAGGTGATGAAAAAAATGACCCAAGGGGAAAGCGCCTTTGCCATTGACATTTCATGGGAGAGCATCGTGCTCATGCAGATGCGGCCCTATGAATGGGCGCAGGGACTCCGGGAGGAGCTGACGGCGGAAAAGTGGATGCGGGAAATGGAGAGCCGGTTTACCGGCGCAGACGAGTTCCCCGTGCTTTCCGACGAAGTGCTGACGGATTCCCAGCGGGTGCTGGTGATGGAGACGGAGCACTGCTGCAAGGACCCGCACCCCAAGCTGGACCCGGAGGAAGTTATTTACATCGTGGGCTATGACGTTTCCTACGAGGATTCGGCAAAGAACGCCAAATGCGCCTGCGTGGTGATAAAGCTGACCCGCCAGCGGGAATACCTGAAACGGGACCGCTTTTTGAAGCAGCTGGTCTACATTGACGATTGGCCCCCACCGGACAAGAGCAAGGCGCAGGCACGGCGGCTGAAGGCGATATGGAATCGGTTCTGCTATGACGGAAGCCAGACCTACATCTCCATTGACTCGTGGCAGTACGGGCGCGGGGTGCTGGAAGATTTGATGACCGACTTGGGAGACGGCCTTCCGCCCCTGTGTGTGAAGAACCACGCGGCCTATGCGGCGGCGGAGCTGCCGGGGGCCATTCCGGTGATCTACCCCATCAAAGCAGGCGGCACCGGCGTGACGGACCCGGACTTTGAAATGCTGAAATACGCACAGACGGAGTTTGAACACCACAACGTTGAATTGCTAACGCTGAACGCCAACGAGGGCGTGGAGGCGTATAAGCGCGCCCACCGCATCCGGGACGACGACCGGGACTACCAGTTCGCACAGCCCTACCAGAAGTGCCGGGAACTGTCCGGCCAGATACAGAACCTGAAGCTGGTGCCCAGCGGGGCGGGGATGAGCGAGAAGCGCATTTCCAAGGCCATTCAGCGCGATAGCTGGTCCGCCACGAAATATGCCCTGCGGCTGGCCCAACTGATTGAGCGAGAGGAACTGCTGACGGAGATCCACGGAAAGAACAAGAGCGACTGGGCGTCGGCGCTGGATCGGTTCAAGGAAAACAAAGTGGCTCCGCCTATCAGCACCGGAAGCAGCGGACGGCTGGTGACGGCGCGGCGGGGAGGCCGGAGGTTTTGACAATGGCTCAACGGAAGAAACGATACCGGCTGTACGCCATGGGGCGGACCCGGAAAACGGAAGAGATCGCGTATGACACCCGGTTTTACCGGATCTGCGCAGGGTACATTCTGCTGTATCTCACCGGACGGAAAAAGCCGGAGGGCGCAGTGGAGGTGGCCGGGGCGGACCTGGACCGTCTGACAGACGGGGACCGCCTGTGGCTGGCAGACTGCAACACCATGATCCTGGCAGAAGCGGCGGCCCAAGCGGGCGTAACGCCGGAAGAAGCGGAGAAGCAATGGGTCAGCACTCTGGACCGGCTGGAATGGGAATTGCAGAAGGAGCGGGAACGCATGAAGGGAGGCGGGGAGCATGGACCTGCAAACTGAATTGAGGTCGGTGCAGTTCGCCTCGTACCCGAAGATATTCGGAAGGCTGCGGGAACTGGCGGCACAGTACGGCGACCTGCCCATGGACGCCGTAAGCAGCGCGTTTATGCGGGCGGCCAGCAACACCTACACCCGGAATAACCCCTACATTCAGAACCGCCGGGTAAAGGCCATTTCCTCGCTGCCGGTGAATTACAGCAAGGACAAGGTGGCGGAGATGCTCACCGCACCGGACGGCAACGAACAGGGCCTGCGGCAGGTGGCCCACGCGCTGGAATGGACGGCGTATCCCCTGTTTCACACCCGGAAGGTGTACACGGAAATGCTGACCTACCACAGCTACATTGCCCCGGAGTACGCCACAGAGGAAGAAGCGAAGCGGGAGGACTTCCTGCGGGAATGGCAGCTTTTGGACAAGCTGCGGAAAACGCTGGACCCCAAGGCCACGGCCCATGAGATCGCGGGGCAGGTATTGCAGGAGGGGAAGGTTTTCTACTATCCCCGGGTCAGCGTGGACAAGCCCCACAACAAGGTAAACCACGCTTTTTTACAGCAGCTCCCCAGCGACTGGGTAAAGATCGTGGGGTTCAACAACGTGTCGAAATACACGGTGGCGATGAACCTGATGTACTTTATGCAGCCGGGGACGGACCCCTTGCAGTTCGGAGACCTGCTGCTGCCCTATCTGGATGACTTCTACGCATCGGCGGAGCGGGCACCGGAGGGCACGGGGAAGCGGGTGATCTTCGCGGCGCGGGACCGGGTGGACCTGAACGTGCTGGAACAGCGGAGGAAGCAGACCGGCGGCCGCTTGGCGGGAGACCCGGAGGTATACTCCCAGAACGGGCGGTGGTTCTACTGGGTGACGCTGCCGGTGGACAAGATTTTCACCTTTGAGGCAGACGATGTATCCCGGAACGCCATTTCCCCGCTGGCGGGGCTGTATCTCTCTCTGGTGCAGATGGCGCAGTACGAGCAAATCCAACTGGAACTGGTGCAGAACCCCCTGATCGCCCTGTTTACCGGCGAGATCCCCTACAAGGATAAGTCCGAAATTACAAGCACAGAGGACGATTACCGGCTTTCCGACGCGGGACGGCGGCTGTTTGAGTACCTGTGGTATCAGATGCTGACAGAGAGCAACACCAGCGGGATCGGCTGGTTCACGGCCCCTGTGGAAAACATCAAAATGCACCAGTTGGCAGAAGCACCCAGCGCCACCAAGATTTCCGCAGCCGGGTACAGCTACGCCATGAACAAGGCAGGGCTGTCCGCCATCGTCCCCACCACGGAGGACCCCAAGGCGGGCATCGCACAAATCTCCCTGCAGATCGAGGGAAAGTTTGCGGAGTGCGTATACCGGGGCTACGAACGGATGATGGCCGCCATTATGGACAAGCTGAATCTGAAATATTCGTGGCGGTTTGAGCTATTCGGAGAAATCGCAACGGATGATGATTTGCGTGAAAGCCTGCGAAAAGATATGACCCTTGGGATTCTATCCGCCTCTGCGAAATACATGGCGTTATACGATATGTCACTATTGGATGATTTGTCATTGAGCAATGCAATCATTGCATCTGGCATTATGGAGAAAAGAATTCCGCTTGCGTCTACCTATACCGGCGGTGGAGATGCAAATAAATCCCAAGGGGGAGAGGCAAAAAGAATTATGAACCCCGGGGGGAGGCCAACATCTGGCGGCAAAGTAACAAGCGAGGGACAAGAGGCCGACTTAGATACTTACGGGGAATGACATGGTTGTCAGCATGGGGATAGGGTAGCTCCCGAAAAGCGGTTGCCTTGCCGCCTTCCCCAGCTTACAAAAAGGCAAATTACGAAAGGCGGTAATTGAATGTGAGCACTGTCATGGATTTGACCGGCAAACATTTTGGAAAACTAACTGTTATTTGCCGAGGCCCGGATCGTATAAATAAAAGCGGGAAAAGTGTTCGATGGAAATGTATCTGCGAATGCGGGGTAGAAACACTCGTTGATGGGCGTCACCTAAAAAATGGGCACACAAAATCGTGCGGATGCGAAAAGCAAATATCTGCGCAAAAAATGGGAAAACAGCAAGCAACGCACAATCGATATCCCACAAGGTTATATCACATTTGGAACGGGTTAAAAATGCGTTGCCAAAACAAAAACAATGACAGATTTTCCGCTTATGGAGGAAGAGGCATTACCGTCTGTGCAGAATGGGCCGGTAGTTTTGAAACGTTTCGAGATTGGGCACTTGCCAACGGCTACCGGGACGATTTAAGCATAGACCGAATTAACGTAAATGGGGACTATTGCCCTGAAAATTGCCGATGGGCCACGATTGTGGAGCAAAACAACAATAAAAGGAACAACCGTTTTATCACATTATGCGGAAGCACAAAAACGGTTGCCGAATGGTCAAGAGTAGTAGGAATTGCAAGCGGAACAATCATTGCGAGATTGCGAAAAGGGTGGGGAGAATACGAAGCCGTTTTCACACCTTTATTGCATTGACACCTACGGCGGATAGCCGAAGAAAAAGTGAACAGAGCACCCCGCTCTAAGCGGTGAGCGGGAGGAGCAAAGCGTTGCTGACGCCGGAATGACCGGCGTGGGCAGCGCTTTTTTTCAACATGAGAGGAGGAAACCACATGGCAAAGCTGCGGGACATTTACCACTACGAAAATCCACGCTTTTCCCCGCTGCGGGACGCGGCGAGGCGGGCCACGGCGGCATACCAGAACGCCGCACGGGGGCTGGACACGCTGAAGGAGTGGGTTCTGGTGGAGTTTGGACTGGTACACACGGCGGACGCCATTCACCGTCTGGCCCACGAACAGCCCAAGCGGTTTGACGAGATCGGGGACATCCTTCACCAGCGGCACCTGATGCAGGAATACCCGGAGACCCCGGAATACCGGGAGCGGCCGGAGGACATGGACGGCGTTTTCGGAGAGGTGATCCGGCTGTTGGAGGACATTGAGGACGCCTTGCGGGACTGCGTGGGTGCCAGCGAAAAAGTGGGGCTGTATCCGCTGGCAAGGGAATTTGAAAACCTTCAGATGGAGAACAGCAAAAGCTACGAGACCATGCTCTACGCATGGCAGATGTATGACAAGACCGACGGCAGCGCCACCAGCTATGACAACTGGGTGGAAAAGCTGTTTGACGGAGAGGAGGCGTGACCATGCCGTTTCGGACGAGAGGGACCCCGCCGGAGCACGTAAAAATGTCCGGCGAGCTGCGGGTCATGCAGCGGCTCAGTGAATACGAGTTCGGCGTGGAGCTGTGGGTCATGCGCTCCGGGCTGAATGAGAATCATTGGGATTTCCGCAATATGCGGGAGCACTACCTGACGTTTGTGGGCCAGCCCATCCTGTGTGCCTATGTGGGCCGCAAGGTGGGGGACGGACACAACATGAGAGAAGTGCGGGACCCCTACACCGGCGAGAAGGGCTACACGTTCATGGACGGAACGGCGGAGCGCATCGTAGGGACCCTATCCGACGATCCCAAGGACTTTTCCATTGTGGAAGAGGCCGGGAACGAGTGGATCAGGGCAAAGGGCCGGTTATTCCAGTTTTACGCACCGGAATTGGTGGAAAAAATCGTGCGGACAGGGCGCATGGATGTTTCCGCTGAGACCGATACGAAAAAATCCCACATGGACGGCGATATCGAGATCATTACAGATTGGGCAGGTCTCGGCGTAACCGTGCTGGGAGACGATGTGCCGCCGGCAATTCCGGGGGCGCGGATCAAGGCGCTGAGTGCCATGCAGGAAGAGTTTAAGACATTAAAACTGCGGGCGGCGTCTCTGGACCCCGGAAAGGGAAGCAACGAAACGAACAAGAGAAAAGGAGTGAACATCATGAGCAAGAAGGCAATGGAGGCCATGTCCGAAAAGTTCAAGGGCTACCGCGTGGTCGCTCTGAGCGAGGACGGGATGCACGTTGGCCTCGTGGACTCTGCCGGCAGCGCTTATACCTACGCCTTTAATGCGGAGGATAACGGCGCCGTGGTGGAGAGCCGCATCAAGCCCGCTTACCTTACGGCAGCCTTCCCCTTTGGCGAGGGCGTGAACGCCATGGCAGAGGTGAGCGACATCGTGGACTATGCCTGCGCCGCAAAGGGGCAGCAGGCGGAGGACGTGAAGGCACTGCAGACACGTCTGGACGAGGCGGAGGAAAAGATCCGCACCATGGAAGCCGCCGAGCATGAGCGCCGGGTGGAGGCCGTGAAGAAAGCCGTGAACAGCGCCTTGGAGGACATCCGGGCCTGCGCTGTGGAAGGCGACGCCGACATGACCGAGACTGCAAAGGGTCTGTGTGACCGGGCAGAGGAGTTCGCAGCCATGGAGACCGACGGAAAGTTCTGCGGCGCGGACCGCGCCGTGCTGGACCTGATGGCCGCACACGGCAAGGCACAGACCGAGAAGCGCAAGAAGGAAATGGCCGCCAAGCAGCATTCCTTCGCATGGAACAACCCCAAGACCAACAGCGGTGAGGGCGGCGGCATTGAAGAAATGCTTGCCCGCATGAACGGCTGAGATACGAGAGGAGAGTGAATCACAATGGCATACATTGAAAAGACTGCGTTTTGGCCCCGTGTGACCAACCGCGTATTCGACGAGACCCTGAACATCACCGGCAAGTTCCAGAACGGCGATAAGGCAGACGAAACCTGCTCCGCCGGTTTCCTGTGCGTAAAGGATGAGCTGATGGACTGCGAGGGCTATGTGGGCGTTGGCCCCACCGACTCCACCGTGACCATCAAGAACAGCAACAGCTGGAACATGAAGGCCACCGGAGCCGCCGTGAAGAGCGAGGGTGACGGCATTTTCGCCTGCAACCCCTATGACGTGAACATGGTTCAGGACCCTGCGACCGGCAACCTCTACAAGGTCGGCGCCAACACGCTGGGTCTGCCCGCTCCCAAGGGCTATCCCGTCACCTTCACCAAGATCGTGTTTGACGGGAACAAGATTTACCGGTTCGGCATCGGTAACGTGTCCACCGCTCTGGGGGCCAACAAGTTCCTGACCATTGCCAACGGTCTGCTGGTGCCCGCCAGCGCTGCTCCCACCGACGTGGGGACTCCGTACTTCAAGGTTCTGCCCACCGGCGGCACCTTCACCGAGGGCGCACAGAGCGCATTTGAGTTCGTGGACGTGCTGGCCTGCAAGGTTGACGCGGCAGCGGGCTGAGAAACGAGAGGAGAGTGACAACAATGGCAATCAAATTGAACAGCATCAATCCCGCTGTGTATGACAGCGCTGCCAAGGAGTTCAGCAACGCGGAACGTGAGCGGGCCGACATCGTGACCTGCGGCCGTCTGCTGATGCGTGAGCGTCTGGGCCGGGATGAGCGCGCCCTGCGGGTCATGACCAAGCAGCCCGACGATTTCACCGCCATGCTGGCGGACGGCGAGGGGCAGAACAGCTACAGCATGACCAACCGCAACCTTCAGAAGAACCTGCTGCTTTTCTGCGCCAAGCGGGTGTGCGCCCTGAGCGGGGAAATCCCCCCCGCTGATCTGGACGAGTTCCGCCGCAATCAGCGCAAGTTTATGAGCGACGGCCTGTACCTCAAGACTCTGGCCGGCATCGTCACCGAGATCGTGACCCCCATGCTGCCCACCGTCATGAGTTCCGGGCTGGGCTGGCTGGCTGAGATGACCACCGTGCCCATCGGCCAGACCAAGGAACTGGACATCATGTCCAACGACATCTTCCTCTTTGAGGATGACAGCTGGGGTTCCTCCCGCTCCAAGCCCGCCAACACCCTCTACAACAAGAGCGTGACCCTGAACCCCCGTCTGCGCACCGCACGGGTGAGCGTGAAGTGGTATCAGCTGGTGGGCAACGATGCCGACATGGGGCGGTTCTTCAACGCTCTGGCCGCCGGTATGTACTCCAAGATCACGGCGCTGTGGATCAGCACCCTGACCAAGATGACCGCCAACACCGCCTATGTGCCCGCCAACATGACCTTCACCAACACCTCCGCCAACTGGGTCACTGCCGGTGAGCGGGTGAGCGTTGTGAACGGGACCCGCTACCGAAATGTGATGGCCATTGGCCGCCCATCCGCGCTGACCAAGGCCCTGCCCAGCGGCGTGGTGAACGCCTCCACCGTGAATCTGGATGCGGCCCTGTCTACCCTGCTGGGGCTGGACTGGACGCGCTATGGGTTCCTTGGCGAGTACATGGGCATGAACCTGATGCCCATTGACACGGCCATTGTCCCCGGCACCCAGAACACCACCGTGACCGACATCGTACCCGCCGACAAGATTTGGCTGACCGCCGTGGGTGGCTACAAGCCCGTCTACATCGGCATGGAGGAGGGCACTCCCATTCAGCTGGAGCTGACCCCCGACCAGACCGCAGACATGAGCATCGACGTAGTGGTTTCTATGTCCATCGACTGTGTGCCGGTCCCCGCCAATAAAATGGCCGTCATTAACGCGTAAGACCCAAAGTGGGAGGGAGGAAACCCTCTCTCCCGCAGATATGGCGCGAAGCCTGCATGAGGGCAGAGCACCACGGAAAATACAGCATCTTTTATCTGAAAGGAGCGGACAAGGATGGCAAAAGAGAAACGGACGGCCGCAGATGTGGCGGCGGGGATTGAAGCCCAGGAGCTGGAAGCAGCCGACCAGCCCTTGCGGGAACAGGCAAAGGCTGCGCCCGTGGCAGAGCAGAAAGCGCCTGCGGCGGAGAAGGAACCCGAAAAGCTCTATACAGCCGATGAGGTAGCGGAGATCGCCAAACAGGCGGCGGCGGAGGCCGTTGCAAAGGCCATGGCGGAGGTCAAACCCCAAGTGGTGCAGGTGATGGCAGACACTGAAAAGGTGACGCTCCGCTGGTGCGCCCCGGTGGCGGACGATAATCTGGCTGTATTTGGCCCCAACGGGATGTACGGCACCGTGACCGGGAAGAACGGCACCGTGATGGTGCCCAAGAGCGAGTGGAGCCGATTCTATGATGAGACGGCAAGACGGCTCATTGAGCGGCGCTGGCTGGTGGTGCTCTCCGGGATGACCGATGCGGAACGGGCGGTGTATCACTGCGCGTACCGCAAGGGCGAGGTACTGGACGAGACGGCCTTCCGCTGCGCCGTGACCATGGGGGACAAGCTGCTGGACATCTTCGACGATCTCTGCACGGAGCATCAGGAGATGGTGGCCAAGGCTTACTATGACGCATGGGAGCGAGGCGAGGTCAGCGCTGACAGCCGGGAGCTGCTGAAGAAGCTGAATGCGAAGAACAAGGCCCGGTATGCCGAAGAACCCAAGGAGGACCCCCGGCGGAAGGGAATGTTCCGCCCGGTGCTGGACGCGCTGAACAGCGCGGAGGCAGCGGAAGAGGACTAAAGGCAAAAGGAGGAATTAGACATGGATATTTCCGGATTTGGCATTGCCAGCGTGGCGGTAATCACGGTGATCTGCTACCTAATCGGCATGGCTGTGAAGGCCACCGCCATTGAGAACAAGTGGATTCCCATTATTGTGGGCGTATCCGGCGGCGTTCTGGGCGTGGTGGGGATGCTGATTATGGCAGACTTCCCCGCAACGGACTATCTCACCGCCGTGGCAGTGGGCATTGTAAGCGGTCTGGCCAGCACCGGCGTGAATCAGATCGCGAAACAGATGAGTAATTAAAATTGCGCTCCCCGCAGGGGGACATTCCCGTGTCATGGACGTGGGGCGCATTCTTTTCTGGAAAAGAACCCGCCCCACACCCCGGAAGAAAAGCACCAGGGCGTTCCGACTTCGCCCTGGACCCCCAACGGCACAAAGGGCGAGGGCTGCGGCCCTCTCCCTTTGGAAACCCTCTCCCATAGGACGGGGCGAGGACAAGGGGGACATAGATAGGATCAACAACCATTTTTTAATTTGAAAGGAGAACAAATCATGAAAAAGAAGTTTGCGGACATTATCAACGAGGGCAAGAAGAACGGCAAGAAGCTCAGTGAGATCAACGCCGAGCTGAAGGCAGCGGGGGCAACCTTCCATCTGGACTACACCATGACGCCGGATGGCCCCCAGACCGGCTGGTCTGAACAGGAGATGAAGGAGGGCTTCATGCCTGCGGAGAAGGAGCCGGAGGATGTGAAGCACCTCCATGACTATATGCGGTTTAACCCCGCCAAGGCCAACACCGAGGAAGAGGTCTGGGTACCCGAGGGCCATTACCGCATCACCTTCGACGAGGACGGCCACCCCACCAAGGCCGTACGGATCAATGGTTGACACGTTTGACTGCGCCCGTGCGCAGGTCTACCACAACACCGCCAAACTGTCCCCCGCCCAGATCAAGCTGAAAACTGGCTGCACCCACATCATCAACGGATACCTATTTAATAGTAGGTATCAGCCGGTGGGCTGGACGGTGATCGACGGAAAGATCATCAGCCGGGACGCGTATCAGGATTGGGGCATTTCCATCGGTTCTGATGGAAAGCCCCAAATGCTGACGGACCGGGGCGGCAGTTTTCTTTCCGGGGTGCCTCTTTTGAAAAATGGGGCGAAGCTGGAGCGAAGCCTGACGCCGGATGTGGCCCGCCCCGCAGCCCGTACGGCTGTGGGCTGGATGCCGGATGGGCGAATCTGCCTGTGGTGCGACAAGGCCAGCCTGACCCGTGAGCAGTTGCAGAACAAACTGCTGGGTCTGGGCGTGGTGGACGCCCTGATGCTGGACGGCGGCGGGTCTACGCAGGGCATTTTCCCCAAGGGGAAGGTGACCAGCAGCCGCAAGGTGCCTACCATGCTGCTATTCTGGGAGCGGAGGGCGACCACCGCAAACCCTACCCCGGCCCCAACCAAGCCGGAGGACCCGGCGCTGGCATGGGGCAAGGCCAAGGGGCTGTTGACGGACAGCAATGCGGGGGAGACAGTGACACGGGCAGAGATGGTTCGTGCATTATACAAAATGAGGTGATGAGCATGGTTGGGATCAACGGATACTCCAAGGCCAAGGACGGAAACAAGCGTCTTTCCGCCCACTTCAAGGTCAAGGAGTTTGCCTGCAGGGACGGCAGCGACGCCGTTTTGGTGGCTCCCCGTTTGGTAATGGTGCTGGAATCCATCCGCACTTATTTCGGTTCCGCTGTGGTGATCAACAGTGGCTACCGGACTCCCCAGTACAACGCCAAGGTGGGCGGCGTGACGGAAAGCCAGCACTGCTACGGCACGGCAGCTGATATTTCCGTGGAAGGACAGAAGCCGGAACAGGTGGCGGCCTATGCCAGACAGCTGATGCCTGACTGGGGCGGCGTGGGGGTTTATGACAGCTTTTGTCATATCGACGTGAGAGAGACCAAGGCTGACTGGACCGGCTGAGAAAACACAAGCAAAAAGCCCCATGCCACTGGGAATGCGGCGGCATGGGGCAATATTAAAACAGAACATGACCGTTCCGAAAAAACAGGGCGGGACGGAAAACATATAAAACAGGCCAAAAAGGAGGGACGGCTATGGGAACGAGTTGGAGCGAGATCATTTCGGACCATGCCATGGTTTTTATTGATGACGTGAGACTGACGGATCAGGCGGCGGAAAGCCCTGCGCGGTTCCTCCGGCGGATGAGCCTGTACATGAAAAACGCGATCCCGGTATTCAACCGTCCCCCTGAGATGGTGGATTACCTAAAGGAGGGGCTGACGGAACCCGCCTACGGGGACAGCGCATGGATCTCCACGGAGGAAAGCCTGACGGCGGAGACCAAGGTGGAAACGGGGATGACCGGCTACGAATTATTCTCCTGCGCACAGCGGGCAGAGCAGCCGGACGGGTCCGTGCTCTTAGTACCGTATGGAGAGGCGGTATATGACCCGGAGACCGGGACCGTGACCTTTCCTCCCCAGATGGACGCGGGATTACAGTACGAAATGGACTTTTACACCGACGGGGCCTTTGCCCATGACCTGACGGCGGAGCAAAAACGGCTGTTGGGATTGTGCGTAGCCTCCGTATGGGACGAGCGGTTTTTCCGCAACTGGCTCGGCGACGCGCCCAAGGATCATGACCGGAGTTTTAACCCGCCTAACGAACCGCAGTACATGGAAAAGGGCAGCAAGAAGAAATTGCAAAACCGGGGGCTTCTGAACGAGGAATTGCGGAAGTATGAGCAGGACTGCATATACGCCACGGCGTTCCGCCGGTCGGCACGGCAGATGGAGCTGATCTGAAAGGAGGGGACCACATGGCGGACGCCAAGCACGGCATGAAAAACATTGGACTTTTGGGCGGCGGGAACGGCAGGGCGACCAACGCTCCGGCTCAATACCGGGACCGGAATCGGCAGTATTTTGCGGATGCCACGGCCCGGTTTGTGGAGGAAATGGCTCCTTACGCCACGGACTTTGTGACGGCCCGGATGCAGGGCTTGGTTCCCGGAGACTTCTACCGGTGGAGCACGAAGCGCATCCGACTCTCCGACACCACCAAGCAGGGCGTCAGCCTTACCCGGAAAACCGATGATCAGAAGGCATTTCTGGTGGCGGACGCCGGGGTGGACTACATCCCGGAGGGAGCCAAGGTGGAGACCATGGGTTCCTACTGGCTGGTAACGAACCCTTCTAATCTATCCAGCGCCACGGGGAACGGCATCATGCGGCGGTGCAACGCCGTATGGCGGTTTCTGGACTGGTACGGCAACATCCGAGAAGAACCGATCCTTGTGGAAAAGTCGCTGGCGCAGGCCACAGCCAACGATTTTCAGGAAATGACCCTCATCATGCAGGGATATTTCAACATCATCTGCCAGCGGAACGCCAACACGGAGCAGCTGGACCAGAACAGCCGCCTGATCTTAGGGCGGCGGGCCTACCAGATCACGGGCTACTCCGACGTGACGCAGGAGTTTACCGGGGACGATGAGAGCACACACCTGCTGTATTTCAACGCCAGAATGCAGGAGCCGAACCACGAGATCGACGATCTGGAAGCGAAGGTGGCAGGGGGGAAGAACTTCTCCTGGGCGGTATTCGTCACCGGGGCGCCCCGCATGACGGCGGGGGACGCCTTCCAATTCACCGCTGCTTCCCAGCGGAACGGGGCCGAGGTGGAGAACACGGAGGAACACCCCATCGGCTATGTATGGTGTTCCAGCGACACCAACGTGGCCACGGTGGACAGCAAAGGCGTGGTAACAGCGGTAGGCGAGGGCACCTGCCAAATCACGGCGGTGCTGGACCAAAACCGGACCTACGGCGGGACCTTCGCCGTGACGGTGGAGGCATCGGCGGCAAAAACACCGGCGGTACGGTTTTTGAATGAAGTTCCCAAGTACATGGCCCCCTACGATGTGGAGACCTTGGAGGCGGCGCTGTTTATCGGCGGCGTTCGACAGGACACGGCGGTGGAGTGGACCTATGAGGGAGCCGCAGAGGGTTCTTACAGCGTGAGTGTCAATGGGAACCGGTTGACAGTAAGGTGCTGGGGGAACAGCCCAAAACCGCTGACGGTAACGGCCAGATGCGAGGGCGAGAGCGTCAGCGCGGAGATCGAATTGGAGGGCTTGTGAGATGGCAGAGAAGTGTCCATACGCTTACAAGCGGCCCGGAACGGTGAGTTTGCTGTGCGAGAAGCAGCCGGGGCAGAAATTCCCCATCTGCGGGCACCAGCATTTGTGCGGCGTGACCGGGCAATGGGAGAACACACCGCAGGCGGCCTTGTGTCCCCTGCGAGGAAGCAACTGTGAGAAATTCCAAAAAATCTGAAAGGAATGACGTATATGGAATGGAAAAAGCTGACGGAGGAAGGGCTGCTGGCAGCCAGAGACTATGTACCCCTGATGGAAAAGGCGGCGTTTGCGGCGGAGTGCGCCGGACGGTGCTTTGACCGGATGGAAGTCCGGGTGGAGGGAGGACAGGTACTCCCCTACTTCAAGGAGAACGTGGAGCGGCGGAGCCGGTATCTCATGGGCGGCTTTGTAAAGCTGTATCTGGGAGAGGACTTTGAGCCGGTGGAGGGGGAAACCTACCTCATGTCCGCCGACGACTACGACCGCTGGGCCGGAGGTCACATCTTCAACCAGATCGACCGCATGAAGGGAAAGGGGCCGAACCTCCGGGACAAAGCCTTTGACCTGCTGGCGGACTACCGCGATCTGGAAAAGATGCTGAAAACGGAGATTTATGGGATGCTGCAAGCCATGAACGATCCCGTGAGCCGGTTTCAGGATCTTGCGGCGCAGAGCATGACGCCGGAGGCGGTGCAAAAGACGCTGGACGATCTGAAGGAGGCCCGGAGCGCCTTTGACGCGGCCTTTCAGCAGCGGAAGGACGGCGCACAATGAACCCGGCCTTCCACAGCCCCACTTATCCATTTGAGAGAGTCCAAAGCGGGTTTCTGACCTTCCGTGGGGCGGAGGAGATCCCCCACAAGCTATTGACCTATCTGATGGATCTGCCGCTGCCGGACGGCTACGAGCCGGTGGATGACAACACCCGCCCCCGTGTCCGGCTGATGAAATATCTATGGCATGACGGGGCCAAGCCGCTGGGAGAGCGGCTGCCCACGGCCAAGGAGAAGCAGAGCCTTCTTTTTGACGGGAATGAGCCTGTGGTAGACAGCAACACCCAGCGCCGCAAGCACCCGAAAGGGTATCGCCTTTACGCACAGAAGTTCTGGGGAGAAGCCCAGACGGAGGCGAAAAGCACGATTAAATGTTATTTGGGCCGCATTTTTTCACAGACGTCCTTTGACGCGCGGATCGGGATCACGTTTGTGATCTCCTGCAACGTGAACCAAGAGACTACCACTAAAACGGAGGCATACGCCCGCTCCTACGATATGGAGCAGTGCATCATCGAGGCACTGAACGGGGTGAATCTGGCGGGGATCGGCGTGTGCGATTTCTCCCGTGCCGCACACGCGGACAACGGAAGCCGACCGGTATATGACCAGACGGGCACGGTGGTGGGCCGGGAACTGAAAATGAGCATACATTGGGCGGAAAGCGAAGCCGCCATGGGGGATACCATTGAGGACTACTAAATTCACAACGGGAGGACAGCCACCATGACCATGGAAGAAGCAGCCGTAAAGATAGAGGGGCATGAGCACGAGATCAAGTCCCTGAAACACCGCATGGAAGAGGTGGAGCGGGATCAGCAGGCGCTGATCAAGCTGACTGCCAGTGTAGAGGTAATGGCGACCAAGCAGGAAGAAATGGGGACCAAGGTGAGCCGGATCGATGAAAAGATGACGGAGATGGAAGGGAAGTCCGCCAAACGGTGGGACAGTCTCGTGGACAAGGTGATCTGGCTGATCGCCGGGGCCTGTATTGCGGCGCTGTTTGCCAGCGCGGGCATTGCCATTTGATTTCAGATATTGGAGAGGATGAATTAAAAGAATGGAACTCTCACGGAATATCAAGCGGGCGGCGGACCGCTACGAACCCGTAGAAACCGCCGGACTGACCCTATGGCCCATCCGGGTATGTGAGCAGGAGGAATTTGAGCGGGCGAGACCCGCCATTGACGTGATTCAGCAGGCGCTCCCTGTGCGCTATGCGGTCATGCCTCTGCTGACAGCCTATTGGGTCATGGATCTGGAAAGCATGGAGCGGGGGGAGGAACCGGTGGGCCTTTTCAACCGGGCGCTGGCGTTTTTGGCGCTGGCGCTGCGGCTGGGGGAGGGTCGGAGCCTTTCGGACCGCATCCGCCTGTTTCATGTGAAACTTTCTCCTGAAAATACAATGGATTTAAAGGGGATATGCTTTACATGGAACGGTGAGGAAGAAATCACCATTACCCCGGTACAATTCCAGCGGCTCAGGGCTATTCTGGCCTATCAGAACGGCATTGAGCTGACGGATGAGGACGCCAACCCAGACCTGTTGGAAGCGGAGGCGGAGCTGGCCCGGAGAAACGGGCCGAAGCTGCGCCGGGACCCGGCCGGTCTGCTTTCCTCCATCGCCCTGTTTACGGGCTGTGAGGAAACAGAGATGGACGAATGGCCCCTGCTGAAGCTGAAACGGCGTCAGGAAGCCATCCAGCGGGCGGCGGATTATCTGATCTGCGGCATTTCGGAGGGCAACGGCGTGAAGTGGAAGGGCGGGAACCCTGTACCCCACCTTTTCTATGACCGGGAGCGGGAGGACGCGGGGGCCATGACCCCGCTGAGTCAATTTACCAACAATACGGAACATTAAAAGGAGTGTGAACAGACATGATCACTTTTACCGACAAGAGACTGTACGCCAAGGGCATTTGCACGGCGCAGCTTCAGGACCCCTCCACCGGGGAGATTCTGAGCCAGAGCGACAAGTTTTCCACCGGCAACATTCAGTTCTCCGCCAACACCGACCCCCTGCGGGCGGGCCTTGGCAACGGCATCGCCACCATCATCGCCAGCGACAGCGACACGCAGGTGAACTTCACCCGCGCGGACTTCGACCTGATGACCAAGATGATGGCTGTGGGCGGCGCCGTGAACTACAACGCCGTTTCCCCCGTCTGCCAGACGGTGGAGGCCACGGGTACTTCCTTGAAGGCCGACGTGAGCAAGCTGGTGCCGGTGGCCCAGTACGGCTATTCCAACATTTTCTGCTACGTGCAGGAGGTGGGTGCTGCGTCCTCCTACGCTGTGGGCGGCGTCCCCTATCCCATTGACCCCGCCACCGGCGCCATTACCGGCTTCACCGCTGAGAACGGCAAGAGCTACAAGGTGTGGTACTTCGCCAAGAAGCCCGCGGCCCAGGTGGGCATTGTGAACGGTGCTTTCAATGGCCGCATCGTCCACTTCACCGCTCAGATCGCCGTGTATCAGAACGTGTCCGGCAAGAATAAGGGCACCCGTTGGGGGTGGGGCTATTTGATCGTGCCCCGCCTGTATCTGAACCCCGAAGGGGCCAACACCACCGGTGACCAGACCAACTACGACACCACCACCATCACCGGGCGCGCCATCAACGAGGACGCCGATGTGATCTCCGCTGAGTGCGACGCCTGCGGCGGCATGGGCACCGTGGCCTACATGGTGCTGGTGCCTGACGAGGAAAGCGACGAGGTGGCGGGGCTGGCCGTGATCGGCGGCGTGGTGAGCGTGGCTGCCAGTGGCACTGCCCCCGTGAATGCCAAGTTGGTCATGAAAAACGGCGAACTGGTGACGCCCTCTCCCGCAAGCCTGCTGAAGTACACCGTGACCGCCGGGACTGCTACCGGGACCACGGTCTCCAAGGACGGCATTGTGACCGCCGGGAGCACGCAGGGCACCGGGAGCATCGCCATCCAGTATCCCGCCGAGGGAGCCGCCAAGTACACCGCGCAGGCGGTTCTGGAAGTCACCGCCGAGTAAGGGACACACCAAAAACGCCTTATCCTAAGCGTTGGATAGGATGAGCCGAGCGGGGCTGACTGCCGGGGAAACCCGGTGGTCGGCTCCGCTTTTTGTTCCCCGGCGGACGGGAGAGCATGAGGATCTCATGCTTTGGCGTATGCTTGGGATCATTTTCGTGAGGTCACGAAAATGGACGGAAAGGAGCGGGGATATGAGCGGGAGCGCATCTGCCAGGATCACAGGGCTGGACGAGGACATGGCGGCACTGGAACAGCGGTTCAAGGCGGCGCTGGCGGGGGCCATGCCCACGCTGCGGGAGGATTTGTCCCAATGCCTTTTCGAGCACGTGCAGGGCGACGTATACGAGAAGTTCGACCCGAAGGAATATATCCGGCGGGGAGAATACGGCGGCTTGGCCGACATCGACGGCAACACGGAGTTTGCGGTGACAGAGGACAGCGTTTCCATGGACTACCAGCCCAGCGGCGAGAGCGAGCAGGTGGAAAACCCGCTGAACGGGGACGCACTGATCGGGCGCATTGAGCATCTGGACCCGCCCTATGACTGGACCCGGAGGCCACCGGCCAGACCGTTTTTTGAGAATTTTGTCACGGAGCTGGTAGAAGGCGGACGGGCGGAGGAAACGCTGGTACGGGCCATGAACCAACAGGACGCAGAATTACAGATCGAAGCCAACGGCTACACGGGCCGGGAGGGTGACGAAGGATATTGAAGTAAAGGCAGGGCGGTGAAGCATGGCAAAAATTATCTTTAAGGGCGTACCCGATTTTACAGAGGTCCGGGCGGAGATCGCAAAGCTGAAGCAGGAGGTCGCGTCGGTATCCTCCACGAAGGTGAATCTGAACGGCACGGCGCAGGGCCTGAACGGCGCGGCCAATGCCGCCGGGAAGCTGGCGGGGAACTTGCAGAAGGTTTCCACCACCTTTGACGCAAACGGGCAGGCCACGCGGCAGGTGCGGGATTTCTCCGCACGGCTGGGAGAGACCACCCGCGTGGTGGCGACGCTGAACAAGGAGACGGGGGATCTGGCTGTGACCCAGCAGACCGTGACCCGGAACTACCGACAGCAGGCCCAAGCAGCGGAGAAAGCCGCTGCCGCAGAACTGAAAGCCACGCGGCAGGCCAACGCCTATTTACAGCAGCAGACCAGAGCAGCGCAGAACACCCCTTATAATCCCACATCGATCCAGCGGCAGATCGAGGGCATGGTGGGCATCGGGAATGCAGCCAAGAGTGCGGCGGACAGTGCCGGCGTATTTGAAAGAGCGTTTTTGAACACCTCCGATAAGGTCCAGAAGGGCACGAAGGAGATGACCGAGAAAAACGGGCTGTTAGGGGACAGCTTTACCAACGTCTACCTGAAAATGCTGCAATGGCAGGTGATGGGAACCATCGTCTCCAAGACCATTGGGGCCTTCCGGGACGCCATTTCCACCATGAAGGCCGTGGACGATGAAATGGTGACGGTCCGCAAGGTAACTGGCTTTACAGCGGAGCAGATGGAAAAGCTGCGGGACCGGGCCTATGAGACGGCATCGGCCTACGGCGAGGCGGCGGACGAATATCTGAACTCCGTGGCGGCGTTTGCCCGTGCCGGTTACGGCGAACAGGCGGACGCACTGGCGGAGCTGGCCACCAAGACAAAGCTGGTGGGCGACACCAACGCGGAAACGGCACAGCAATTCCTGCTGTCCGTGGACGCGGCGTATCAGTACAAGGGCAACATTGAAGCCCTGACCAAGGTGCTGGACGGCGCCAACGAGATCGACAACAAGTACGCCACCAGTATTGAAAAGCTGGCGGAAGGCTTGGGGACCGTGGCTCCCGTGGCGGCACAGGCCCATGTGGGGATCGATGAACTGACGGCGGCGATCGGTACGATCACCGCCGTGACCCAGCGGAGCGGCAGCGAGGCGGCCCGTGCGTTCCGGGCACTGGTGCTGAACATCGTGGGGGACACAAAAACCGAGATCGACGAGGGCGTGACGTGGACCACCGGGGAGATCGCCGGATTGAAGGACGTGATCCGACAGTACGCCCCGGCTGCGTATGAAGCGGCCAAGGCCACCGGCGAGGTCATTGACCCCATGGAGGCCATCGGGGGCCTTGCCCAGAGCATGAAGGACGGGCTGCTGACCGAACAAAAGCTGATGGAGATGGTCAGCGACATCGGCGGCAAGCTGCGGACCTCTCAGCTGCTGGCCCTGATCCAGAACTGGGATATGTACCAGTCCATGCTGAAAGACTACGCCAACGCCGTAGGCAGCGCGGACAAGGAAATTGAAAACGCACTGGACAGCTGGACCCGCAAGACCAACATTCTGAAAAACGAATGGACGGAGTTCATCCAGAGCATGGTGAGCACCGACGCCGTTAAGGGCGGACTGGACGTGCTGATCGGTGCGGTGGAAGTCCTGAACACGGACATTGGGCATTTCGCGGCGGTTTCCGGGACTGCGGTTTTGGGAATGCTGGCGCTGAAAGCGGCGGCCAAGGGCGCGACGGTGGCATTTGCAAAGCTGTCGGCGGCGGGGATCGCCATGAACCCGTGGCTGCTGGCAATCGCGGCGGCGGCAGGGGCGTTCAGCCTTGTGTGGAAGGCGACGGAGGACTACCGGAAAAGCCTGTCCACCCTGAACACGGAGATCGAGACCAACAACACCCAGTTAGAAGAAAACAAGAAGCGGCTGGAAGAAATCTATGCAATTCCATGGCATGATCTAACGCCGGAGCTGATCGAGGAAAAGAAGGCACTGGAAGCGGAAAACGCCGAACTGGAACAGCAGATCAAGCACCTGACGGCAATCGCGGAGAAGAAGTCGCAGAGAGTGGGCGGAGCCGGTGGAACCACCATCACGTCCATGGGCAGCGTGAAGGGCTACGATGAATTTGTGGGCCGGTCCTTCAAATCCACGGAGGAAATGATTGCCCAGCTGCGGCTGGTGACGGGACAGGCCATCAGCACCACGGCAGACCTGGAACGGCTGGGGATCACCTACGAGACACTGGCGGACAAGGCCAAGGCGTACACGGACCAGCTTCAGTCCGGGCGAAGCATCCAACAGGACCAGATCGACGATTTCTACGCCGTGAAAACGGCGGCGGAACAGCAGGTGGCAGCCTACGAGGAAGCCATCAAGGCCAACGGCAAGCTGACGGACGCCCAACAGGCGGACTATGACGTGCTGAAGGCATTTTTGGCACAGGTCAACAAGGCCACACAGCCCATGAGCGACTATGTGGCGGGGCTTTTGAAGGTACAGCGGCAGGCGGGGAAGTCCGGGGACCAGATTTACGATCTGGTGAAGCGGATGATCGTTCTGAACGAGAAAAAGCTGGACCTGAGTCAGCAGATCGGAGCACTGCGGCAGCTGGCCACCGAGGCCGGGGCGGCCGCCTATTCCGTGGGCATGATCGGTGCCGCCAAGACGCAGGATGTAGAGCGGACTATCAAAGGCTTGTTGCAGACCGGAAAGGCCAAGACCTATGACGAAGCCCGTGCCATCGTTCTGAACCGGATCTACAAGTCCATGTTTACGGACACCGGGCGGGACAGCGGGACGGTGGATACCACCTCCAAAGTGGATACGTCCCCCACCACATCGTCCACAGGGAAATCCACTAAGGACGCGGAGCTGGAACGGCTGAAGGACATCGTATCCCTGCGGAAGTCGGAGCTTTCCCTCATGCAGGAGCGTGGGGACAGCACGGCGGACCAGATCGACAAGATGCGGCAGATCCAAGCGGCGCTCCACGCACAGGCGGAGTATATGCGGCGGATCGGGGCCAGTCAGGCGGACATCAACGCCCTGTCCACGGAGCACTGGAAGATCACCAAGCAAATCCAAGAGCTGCAAAAGGATTTGTGGAATGAATTAGAGGACGCCGTTAACAAAAAGCTGGAAGAGGCGGAGGAAGCACGGGACAAGCAGACAGCCGCCATTGACAAGCAGATCGCCGCGCTGAGGGACGCCAAGGAAGCCGAGGACGAAGCCCTGAAGCTGGAACAGCTGAAGGCGGCGGTGCTGGAAAAGCAGAACGCCTTGCTGGAAGCCCAGAAGGAACGGACGGTGCGGGTGTTCAACGCCGCAACCGGACAGTGGGAGTGGGAAGCCAACGCATCGTCCGTAAAGTCCGCACAGGACGCCTATGAAAAGGCCAAGGAGGACTTGGCGGAATATGAGCGGGAGTTGGCCCTTCAGCGGGAAATCGACGAACTGGAAGCCAAGAAAAAGCTCATCGAGGAAACCTATGACACCCTGAAAGCCGAGTGGAAGCGGATCACGGACAGCCTGCAGGAACCCACCCGGACCATTGACGATATTCTCAGCGACATTGCCAGAAACGGCACACCCAAGATGCGTCAGCAGGTGGAGGAGGTCAACAGCCTGCTGGGCAAACTGAATCAGTACATTGCCGGGGCTATGAATGGGATCATGCTTCCCGGACAGACGATGCTGCCGGGGATGATGGGCGCGGCCGGGGCCACCGGCGGCTTCCATTTCGACTACACGAAAAATCCGGGCGGCGGCTGGACGCAGACAGAAATGAACGAGGGGTTCAAGGAGGGGGACTCTGGCTGGAAGCTGGCAGACGGCAGCGACGCCAACCTGAATTACCGGGACACCACGCCATACGGAAAGGGTGTGAAGGGGTCCTTCACCGGCGCGGATATGAGCCGTGACCCAAAGTTGGCGGGGCGAACCGTTGAGAAAAACGGATATATCATCACGTATGACGAAAACGGCTATGCTAAGAGCGCCATCAACGTACATCAGGGAGCTGTCAATGGAAAACTTTCCGGGCTTTACACGAAGGTGGACGCGGACGGCAACGAGATGCACTACACGGGCTATGACAAAAACGTGGATTACAACCTTGCCATCAAGCAGGCCAAGGAGTCCGGGGCCGGGGAAGGGCTGATCAAGCAGTTAGAGACAGAGCGGCAGAACAAGATCAACGCCATGTACGGCGGCAAGGACCCGGACAGAGGCGGAAGCGGTTCCGGCGGAAGTTCTTCAAAAGGCGGTTCGTCCAGCTCGTCCGGCGGCAAGGGCTATGACAGCAATGTGGACTACTCTCTGGCAATCAAAAATGCCGAAAAGAGAGGCGCCAGTCAGGCCACCATCGACAAACTGAAAGAAGAGCGCCAGAACAAGATCAATGACAAATACAGTGGAAAAGACCCGTACAAAAAATATGACTCCGGCGGCATTTTGAAGGGTCTGGGGGGCATCAAGGCCACCAGTCAGGACGAGATCGTGATCCCGCCGCTGCTGGCGGAGAAGATGCTGGAACCCAGCGCGGACAACACCTTCCAGAAGCGGATGAGTGAGCTTGGGTGGCTGTACGGCGCGGCGGAGCGGGGCAGCGCCATGCCGGGAAAGACGGTAATGAGCCGGACCAGCAACGACCACTACGGAGACAGCTACACGATCAACGGCGTTCGGATCGGCGCGGAGGCGGCTGACCGGCTGACCGTGGCGCAGGTGATGCGGGCACTGAACAGCGGGGCCGGGAATCTGGGCCTCTACAAACATTAAGGGAGGCGGGCGCATGGCATTATTCCAACCAACGAATATTTATCCATCGTCCCTTGGGGAACTGGGAAACGGCACGGTTGACATCACGAAGCCGCTGACGGTGAGCTGGCAGGTGAACGGCAACTCCGCTATGACCGCGTTTTCCCTGACGATCTGCAAAAACGATGCGGCGTCCACACAGGTGTACACCACGGGGAAGCTGACGGAGGGATGCCCCTTCTATGGGATCGACTACGCGGGAAACACCGTGCTGTTTACCCACACCATTCCGGCTGACGCATTGAGCGGGGCGAATATGGAGAATGGGCAGCAGTACAAGCTGATCATCAAGCAGTGGTGGGGGGAGACCGACGCAGAGAGCGTGACCCAGCGGAGCGCATCGGTCTTTCTGACGAGGGCGGACCCGGTACTGACCGTGGCCGCCATCCCCTCGCCGCTGACGGTGCGGAAGTACGCATTTACGGCGGCCTATTCTCAGGCGCAGGGAGACACGCTGAACTGGGTGCGGTGGATGCTCCGGGCAAAAAGCAGCGATACGGCGCTCTATGACAGCGGGCGCATTTACGGCACGGCGGAACTGCGGATGGAGTATGACGGCCTGTTTTCCGACACGGATTACGCCGTTCGCTGTCAGGTGCAGACGGAGAACGGCGTTCAGGCAGACACCGGCTGGGTGGATTTCCGGGTGGCCTACGCTACCGCCACCACCACCGGCGCGGTGGTGGCCTGTCCCAACTGCAAAAAGTCCGGTATCCGGGTGACATGGCCGGGGCTGTACGATGTGCAGGGCACGGCGGCGGGAGAAAACCGCATCCAAAACGGAAAGCTGGTATTGGGAGCGGATGGGACCGTGATCTGGGACAAGGTGACGGGGCAGCCGATGAACTACGCTCAGCCGTGGAGCTTGGTGTGGAGCGGGACGGTGGACGTGAACCGCGACAACCCCATCCTGACGGTGGGGCTGAATGGCGGCGCGGCCATTGTGACGCTGGGGAAGTCCGGCGTTTCTATGACGGTGGACGGCGTGGAGGTCTGGAAGGACGCCCTGTGCGGCGTAACGGAGGAGGACGAATGGACGCTGGTGATCACCGGCGGACAAATCTATCTCCGGCAGGTGACGTGGATCAACGCCTTGTATCCCGCCGTGACCCTGTACCCCGGACCGGAGCTGTATCCCTACAAGGGCATTCAATCCGGCAACCTTTTCAGCAGCGACGTGAACCTGACGGGGCGGTCCATTACTTCTTTGACGCTGGGCGGCGTCCAGACCTGCGACTATCTGTGGGTGACGGGTGAGGTTCTGGAAGCCAGTGTGCTGGACCAGATTCTGAGCCAGGACGGCTGGACGCCGGTGGCGTTTTCCGGGAACACACTGTTCCAGACGGATTTCGCCGGAGGCGGCCTGCAGGCGGGGAACCTGGCTTTCAGCGGAACGCTGACGGGCTTTGCCATTTACCGCTACCACGAGGGGGAAGCAACGCTGGAACCGGTGGCGCAGACGCCCCTTTCGGAGCGGGCCATTCTGGACTGCAAGGCGGTATCGCAGGAGACATACCGCTACTATATGTTTGGACTGGGGCAGACGGCGGACGGGCAGGAGGTCATCGTGACCAACGCCATGATCTCCGACGCGGTGACGCCCATTTTCTGGGACTGGACGGTTCTGCAATGCACCATGGACGCAGATGGGGGCTATCACCCGGCGGCGATCTTCCGGTTCAGCCTGAACGTGGCCAGCGGGGAAATCAGCAACAACAACAGCCCCGGTGTGCTGGGGAATTTCACCCGGTATCCTACGGTACAGAGTTCCCCCAGCGATTACCGCTCCGGGACGCTCTCGGCGGCCATAGGGCACGTTCTGACAAGTGGGGAGTATACGGATACCAACGAGGTGCGGGACGCCGTGTACGCCCTCTCAACCACGCAGGACACCCTGTTTTTGAAAGACAGGCGGGGAGACCTGTGGCAGATCAGGGCGGGCGGGGCCATTACCATGAGCACCATGGACGGCAGCCGACAGCAGGTGCAGACGGTGACGCTGCCATGGGTGGAGATCGGCTCCGCGGATGGGGCGCGTATCCTGCTCACATCCAGCGACGCTTTGTTTGCATAAGAGGGAGGCGATGCAGAAATGACCCAAGCGGAACGGATGAACGATTACCGCAAGATGCTGCGCCGGCCTTTTACCAAGCTGTGCCGTCTGCGGTTTTTACAACCGGACGGCTCCACGGCCTTTGCACTGGACAACAACCCCACGGGGCGCTTTGCCGGGGCATTTATCGCGGACGGGAGCCTTTCCGTGAATCTGAACAACGGCCAGCGGCGGACGGCCTCAGTGACGCTGGCGAATCTGGACGGCACGTTCGATTACAACATCAACCGGGTGTGGTTCGGGAACCGGATCGCACTGGACGAGGGCCTTGTACTCAGCGACGGCACGGACTTTTACATCCAACAGGGGGTCTTTCTGGTGAAGGACCCGGTGGAGACGCTGGAACCGGCCAAGCGGACGGCGCAGTACGATCTGGTGGATAAATGGTCGGATCTGGACGGAACGCTTTTCGGCTATCTGGAAGGGACCTATGAAGTGAAAGCGGGGGTCAACGTATTTGACCCCATCGCAGCCCTTTTAAAACTGGACCGGGGAAACGGGGAACTGGTGGACAATGTGGCCCCGGTATTCACGGAATACTACAACGGCAAGACTCAGCAGCTGGCAAACGGCACCACGGCCAAGCTGACGGACGCGCCCTACACCCTGCGGGTGGACAGTGACAACGGAAGCTATGCGGACGTGTGCCTTGGTCTTGCGGAAATGCTGGCGGCGTGGATCGGGTACGATGCCTCCGGCGCACTGCGGATCGACCCCTCTCAGGACGATATTCTGGACAGCGACAAGCCGCTGGCGTGGCAATTCTCACAAAGCGAGGCGGAGCTGCTTGGGACGGAGTACACGGAAAAGAACACGGAAGTGTACAACGATTTTATCGTGATTGGGGAAGCGGTGAACAACAGCCCGCAGGTGGCGGCACGGGCGCAGAACCTTGACCCGGCCAGCAGCACGAATGTAAGTCGGATTGGGCGCAAAACCGTGCGCTACCGGGCGGCGGGCTATTCCACAAAAAGACAGTGCGAGGACTTGGCTGTGTGGAAGCTGAAACGGTCCGCGGCACTGCAAAAGTCCGTCTCGGTTTCTTGCAGCCAGATCATGCACCTGAACGAAAATGAACTCATTTCTATCGTGCGGAGCGACAAGGCGGGGTCTCCGGTGGAGCGGCATCTGGTGCAGGGGTTTACAAGGCCCCTGACATGGAGCGGCCCCATGCAAATTTCCGCCGTGTCGGTACAGGATTTCCCCACGGCCACCGTGACGGGGTGGCCCACCTGAACGGTGAAGCAGCCCAAAAGGGCACCGGATCAAAAGGAGGAACTTTTATGAAGAAGAATCGTTGCGGAAAAACGGCCCTTTTTTTCCCTGAGAGGGGGCGGATGTAATGGCATATTCCAAAACCGTATGGGTCAACGGTCAGGCCCCAGCGCTGGACGCAGCGCATCTGAACAAGATCGAAAATGAACTGGAAGCCCTTGACCAGCGCCCTATTGGGGGCGGGGGGACCACCTACACCGCCACCATCGGGACTGCATGGACGGAGGACAGCAACACCGGGGTCAAGACCCAGAGCGTGGCGATTCCCGGCGTGAAGGCATCCAACACGGCCACGGTGGACCATGCTTACACCGGCAGTGGGACAAGCGACGACTATGCCGCCTTTGTGGAGGCAGAGAACCAGTATCTCAACTGCATCACCAACGGCTACGCAGAGACCTATGACGGCGGGATCAAGTTTACCATCTTCGGGGACGCCAACACGGTGTCCATTCCCATTGTGGTGGAGGTGAGCTGATGGGCTTTGCAATCGTGGCGGGGGGGAACCCCAATATGGCGGTGCCGGTGGCAGGGATTGCCGCCGGGGACATCGCCGTGGGGTCTACGGTGAAGCTGATGGAGAGCGGCACGGCGGTTGAATATCTGGTGGTGAATCAGGGGATTCCCAGCAATTCCAACCTGTACGACAGCAGCTGCGATGGGACGTGGCTGCTGAGGAAGGCCATTCATAGCGACAGGGCTTGGAACTCTTCCAACGTCAGCACATACGCCAGCAGCGCTATTAACACATGGTTGAACGGAGATTTTTTCAACACATTGACAAGCGGAAATGCGGTGAAGCAAGTGAAAATCCCGTATTGCACAGGTGGGGGGACTTCCACGGTGAACAGCGGGGCCAACGGGCTGAGTGTTAGGGCCTTTCTGCTGGGCGGCTATGAATTGGGGCTGAGAACCAGTGACAACAGCAGTTTCCCCGTGGATGGCGCGAAGTTGAGCTATTTTGATACGGGGATGGGGACATCTGCCAACAATAAGCGCATTGCAAATCTGAACGGTGCAGCCAGTGTATGGGGGCTCCGCTCTCCGTGGAAAGATGATACCAACTTTGTGTGGGATATTGATTCCAACGGTGAGATCCTTTACGGTGTTGCCACTGGAACATACGGCATCCGTCCGGCGCTGGTGCTGTTCAAAACGGCCATCTTTGACAAAGACACCATGATCCTGAAGGGGGCGGCGTGATGGGACATGTTCTGTTTCTGAGGAAGGGCAGCGTACATACCGCACCGGGGAATGGGCTGCCCTATGGCTACCAGAAATTGCAGTATATCCAGAGCACCGGCACACAGTACGTAAATACAGGGGTTAAGCCAAATCAGGATGCACGGGTAGTGCTTGATGTTTATGCCAGCCCAGCAACAACTGCATCATGGCTATTTGGAGCGAGAAATGGAAATACCGATAGGACCTTCGGCCTACTCAGTTACAATTCTCAGTACCGTTCCGACTACAACAACTCAACGGAAGAGTATTCTACGGTAACTCCATCCGGGAAGTTTACAGTTGATAAGGACAAGAACGTTACAAAGTTTAACGGGACGATAGGCGTTACAGCAAAATATGGAGCGTTCCAATGCACATATCCGATGTTCCTTTTCGCAAACAACAACGCTGGAACAGCAGCAGGGTTCGGTTCTTTTAAACTATACTCCTGCCAGATCTACGACAACGGAACCCTTGTGCGGGACTATGTGCCCTGCAAGAATCCCTCCGGCGTGGTTGGCCTGTACGACCTGACGGGGAAACAGTTTTACGGCAACAGCGGCACGGCCATTTTCTACGCAGGCCCGCCGGTGGTAACGCTGCCGGAGGGGTACACGCAGCTGATGTATCTGGAAAGCAGCGGCACCCAGTACATCAATACCGGCTTTACGCCCAATCAGGACGCAAGGATTCAGCTGGATTGCGAACGCACGGCAGCCAATGCAACAGATCACTTTTTCGGCGTGAGAACCGGCAATTCGGCTTCGTCCGCATTCGCTTTCTATATCTATAATTCCGGCTGGCGGTGGGCCTACAACAATGCGACGGCCAACGGCACCGGCCCCGATATCGGCAGGTATTTCATTGACGCCAACAAGAACATCACGACGATAAATGGGGACACGACATTGACCGGCACCTATGCCAGTTTCACGGCAGCCGCAGCTGCTCCGCTGTTTGCCATGCTGTCCGCCCCCAGCGGGTTTTCCTACGGTTCGTTCCGGCTTTACACCTGCCGGATCTACAACAACGGCCTGATGGTACGGGATTTCATCCCGTGCAGGAACGCCAGCGGGACGATCGGGCTTTACGATCTGGTGAATGGGCAGTTTTATACCAACGCGGGAACGGGGACGTTCACAGGAAGCGAGGTGGAATGATGGGCAGAGTGATTATGAGCGGCATTGTGCCGACGCTGAAAGCGCCGGTGAATGTTGATCCGGTGCTGAACAACAACAGCTGGGAAACCATCAGCAAAATCAGTCAGGCGGGGTTGGCGGCGCAGTATTGGAACGTGGGCGACACGAAGGACATTGTGATCAACGGCACGGTGGGAAGGACAACCTTTACCAACCTGACGGTGCAGGCGTTCATCATTGGCATTGACCACAACTCTGCCAGAGAGGGGCAGCACTTAATCCATTTCCAGATCGGCAAAATCGGTGAGAAATTGGTTGGACTGGTGGATGGTGATTACGGCGACTATACATATTCAAACGGTGCCTTTACCATGAATAAGTTGAACACGAACAGCGGCGGGTGGAATAACAGCCACATGAGAGAGACCGTGCTGGGCAGCGACAGCACCAGCGCCACCAGCCCACCGGGAAACACCCTGCTGGCAGCCATGCCTGCGGATCTCCGGGCGGTTATGAAGCCGGCCACCAAGTACAGCGACAACACCGGCGGCGGACATGACACCGCAAGCTATGTTACCGCTACCCAGGATCTGCTGCCGTTGCTTTCGGAGTTTGAATATTTTGGGGTAAGAACCTACGCCAACAGCGCGGAGCAGAATTACCAGGTCCAGTATGACTATTACAAGGCTGGAAACAGCAAGGTGCATTATAAGCACAACGCCACCGGCACAAAGGCCTCTGTGTGGTGCCGTTCCGTCGATTCGAGCACCAATCGCTATTTCTGCCGTGTCTACACCGACGGTGACACCGCCACTGACGGTGCCTACTATTCCTTGGCGCTGGCCCCCTGCTTTTTTGTATAAGGAGGATTTCTATGTACAGATTGACCACCCCGCAAGGGGAAAGCTACCTGACCGAGAAGGTCAACTACATCCGTAGACACGATTCCGGGGTGTACCTGCTGACGGACGCAGGGAGAGCGGAGGGCGTGGCGTACCGTGGGACACCGTATCTTTTCCGGGATGGGGCGCAGGTATGTGAGGTGGACGCCGGGGAAACGGTGCACACCACCGAAAAGACGGTATCGGACAACGATGCCATGAACGTGGATCAGGAGTACAGGCTGACGCTTCTGGAGCTTGGCCTGAACGAATGATAAACCTAACATTTTGAAAGGAGAACCAGTATGCTGTACAGAACTTTGAAGCGGATGATCGAGCGAGGCCAGACCACCGGCATGGAGGAAAAGCTGGACATTTTCTTTGCGGCCGGGAAACTGACGGAGGCGGAGTATTCCGAATTGATCGGGATGCTGCATCTGGAGAAGGCGGCGGGAGAGAAAGCATAAAATATCCGGCATCCCCGGCTGATTTCCCGTTTTTTCGACACGCCCTCTGTGGTACACTGACCGCAGAAGGGAGGGGAGACCATGGAGCAGCTGAAACCGGAATATCTCTGTCTGTTTCACGCCATTACGGAAGCCATTGAGGAACTGGAACGCCTAAAAGCGGACCTGATGGCGGCGCAGCGCAGGGCGGAGGCCCTTTACATGGAGCGCACGGACTAACCGTGCGCTCTTTTTATAATTGTGCGGTCTTATGCAGACAAAAAAACACACGCTCGTGCGATCAAAACGCATGAGCGTGTGTTTTGGTTTCAGGGTGGGCGTGGGGAAATCAGGCGTAAAAGGCGGTGAGCTTGTCGGCGCTGCGCTTGGCTTGTAAGTCCCGTTCGGCAAAGACCTTCTTGGCGCTTTTCCGCCCGGAACGGTCCATGAGCCGCCCGGAATAACGCTGTGTGGTGATGGGACTGGCATGGCCCAATTTGGCTTGCAGTTCATTTTCGGGCATACCAGAATTGAGATCCAAACGGGAACCGACGTGGCGGAGATCGTGGCTGCGGATGTCAGGAACGCCGGTGACGGAGCGGACGTGACGCTCCACCAGCTCCGAAAGCCACTGTTTTGTGCCGGCCTTCCATTCCCCGGAACGGAGGGTGCCGAACAGAGGGGCGGTATCCGGGAGATCGTCCGGGCGGATGCCGCTGGCGAGGTAATGGCGGAGGGCGATCACGGCGATGTCGGGCAGGTCCACCACCCGGAATTTATCGCCCTTGCCGTGTTCCACGCGGAGGGCGGCGTCCTCCAAGTCGACGTCCGCCGGGGTCAAGGCCCGCAGTTCGGCGTTGCGCAGTTCGGTGGTCAGCAGCAGAATCACGATGGCGTAATTCCGGGGCCAGTTCTCCGGGTGGGTTGTGCGGACGGGGGAATCCCTCCATAGCTTGCAGACCTGCTCATCGGTGAGCAGCACGTCATAGGGGCGCTTTCCCAATTTGCGGAGAGAGGGCATCAGGTAAAGGGAAACGGGGTTTTGCTCATAAAAGCGATCCTCGCCCAATTCCGGGGAGCTGGCGTAGGTGAAGAAGGAGCGGAGTACCACCAGATGATACCGGACGGAGACAGGGGAGAGGCCCCGGTCAAAGAGGTGATCCCGGTAGGCTTGCATGGTGGTGAAGGTGGGTTCCTCGGTGGAAAGGCCGCTTTCCACAAGGAAGGAATAGAAACTGTTGGTGACGGCGGCGTAGGCGGTGACGGTGCGCTCCGCCGCGCCGCTGGCCTGCACGTTGCGGAGCCATGAGTCTAAGGCCGACATGACCCGGCGCTCCTGCGCAGAGGTTCTTCCCATAAAATCAGTCCTTTCCTAAAATTGGGGGCGTATCAGGCCCCGGCGGTACACAAGCTGCTTTTCACGCAGAGATCCACGCCCAACTCGTCCACATGGATCCGGTCGATGATGAAGTCGCCGTAAGCGGCCATTTCCAGTTTGTTTTCCGGGTTGATGTGGGTGGCGAGGCCGTCAGCGGAGACGGTGAGGCGGGGCACTTCTTTTCCGTATTTGTCGTCAAACTCTCCAAATTGCAGAATGGAAACAATATCTTTCACGGTCAACATAGTCGGTTTTCCTCCTGAATGTGTGGAAAAATGTGTAAAGGTCAAGCGGTCTCGGCGGCGGTAAATTCCAGCGTCCGGCGGCGCAGAATGCCGATGAAGATGGAGCGGAGTTTTTTATCCTGAGAAATGATGGTAAGTTTCGTGACGGCTCTGCATTGCGTGACGGTAGCGCCCGCCGCTTTCATACGGTTTTTCAGACGGGTCAAACGCTGTTGGAGATCGCAGCCGGATTCACGTTCCAGTTCCTCATAGAGTTCCCGGCGGAACATCTGGTGGTTGAGACAGAAATGCTCGACCAGGGCGTTGATGGTGTGGTTGGCGCTCTCCTGCCAGTTATCGCCGGAGGAAATGGGAGCGACATAGGCGGCTGTGACCTTATCCATTGTATCAGAATTGTGCTGAACCTTTAAGGCCAGTTCGTTCATCTGCCGCTCCTGCTCGTGCTGACGCATTTCAATATTGATCAGGGCCTGAAGCTGGGGGGAGAGGGTGGAGAATTGAGGGTCGGAGGACTTGGCCCGGAAATAGCCCTTGACGAGTTCCCGCTGGACTTTCCACGCCAGATCATCGGTGAAGGACTTCACCAGCATGAGGTAGCCGGACTCTGTGATGAGGGTCAAGCCGTTCGGGGCCGTGATTCCGAACTCGTTTTGGGCTTCGGACGAATTTCGTACGAAGTAATCTTCGCCCTCAATAAGATGGGATTTGTTGGTGTTGAAATTTCTCCTGGCAGTCCCGTCCGGTCGGCCATGCACAGCGTCAATCTCCTTAAAGGTGACGACTCGCTGACCGGAAAATTCCTTGACGAGAATTTCGGCGTTGTTGATGGTGGTCAATTCTTGCATAAATAAAACTCCTTTCAAATGGTCTTGATACTTCCATTATCCCACAGCCCTCCAAGGGGGTTTTTGACAGGTTTTACGAGGGTTTTTCGCTGTCGGTGGAAATAATGGGTGTTGACCTTCCGAAAGAAGTGTAGTAGAATATTTACAGACTTCCGAAAGGTTGTTTGGATAACGGTGTACTGATTTCCGCCAAGAAATTGACAGTACATCGTTATTTCTTTTTGCTCAAAAGGCGATTGATGGCGGCGCGAATTGCTTCAGCTCGTGTGATTCCGTTCTGATCGCAATATTCGCAGAGCCGCTTGTCGGTTTCAGCGTCCAGTCGAATACTGAAACGAACATCTTTAGGGTTTTCGGCCTTTGGGCGTCCGGTTTTCGGTGACATTGTTCACCTCACTTTCCGTCACGCATTAAGTATAGTTTGTGCGTGACAAAATGTCAAGTATTATTTTTCATGCACGGATAGCCGCCCAGAGATTGGGCGGCTGTTTGCTTGGGCTATCCGATAATGGCGTTCCCGTTTTTAAAGCCTTTTTCAGTGGCGGTATAGGTGACAATAAAATCACTGCGGATCATGGCTCCATAGGAGTTTTCCGCATCCACCCAGCCTGTG
>OIZE01000149.1_pt1 | contig 69748 bp, 65 predicted proteins | sample 1588421 | NCBI WGS metagenome assembly OIZE01 (sample SAMN03283251) | human gut metagenome | biome: human-associated habitat; material: feces | host: Homo sapiens | place: USA | collected 2013 | reverse complement strand
CCATCAAGGGCGCTAAGTTCCAGATCTGGTATGGCAGCAACCATACCGACACCGGCGAGCTCAACGACCTCGGCGTGTTCACAACGGACGAGAGCGGTAAAATCACGCTCACCGACGTAAACCGTGGCTGGTACAAGCTGGTGGAGGAGTCTGCTCCCAAGGGCTTCGGCATTCAGGGCAGCGGGGTCACCGAGTTCTATCTGGAAGCCAATACCTCTAAGACCGTGACCGTGGACAATGTTCCTCACAGTGCCCTCGTCGTGTACAAATATGACGCCAAAACCGGAAAAGGACTGGAGGGCTGCCGCTTTGAACTGCGTTATCTCAGCGGCAATACCAGCGGCTCTGGCGGCACAGTCATCGGGTCCTATGTGACCGGCCCCAACGGAGCCTTCACCGTGACAAACCTTAAAAAAGGCACTTATGTCTGTCAGGAACTCGAAAGCGACGGAAATCACATCATCGACCGCGAGCCGCAAACCGTGTGGATCTCCGGCGAGGATCAGGATGTGGTGACGCTCCGCTTCGGTAATGCTCCTCTGGGATCGCTCTTAATTACCAAACTGAGCGATGACAGCAAGCACGAACCGCTCTCCGGCGTAGAGTTCCTGCTGACCGACAGCAGCGGCAATTATCTCGGCAACGACAACGGCCGCTTCACCACCAATGCCGCAGGCGAAATTCTGGTGGATGGTCTGGAACCCGGCATGACGGTCATTGCCCGTGAAGTCAGAGCAAAAACGGGCTACCTGTTGGATGACAGCCCCCAGCACGCGCTCATCAAGAGCGGCGAAACGGCGCATTTGCAGTTTCTGAACCAGCCTGCCGGTAATCTCATCATCCGCAAGGTCAGCTCCGGCCCCAACGGGGAGTCGCTGGAGGGCGTAGAGTTTAAGATCACCTATGCAGACGGCAGCTTCGTCCCGGACGCCAACGGCGAACTGTCCAGCAACGGCATTTATTACACCAACAAATCCGGTGAGATCAGAATTTCCGGTATCGTCGGCACCGTGGTAGCAACGGAAACCAAGACGATTCCGGGCTTCACCATTGATGAAGCGACCCGCACACAGACGGTGGTAGTCAATCCCAACGACACGCAGACGCTGACCTTTTACAACAAACCCACTACAACATTGATTCTCCAGAAATACATTTCCGGCACAAAAAATGAACCGCTTGCCGGGGTACAGTTCCTTGTGACGGACTCCTCCGGTGCGGTAGTCGGCCCCAACAACGGCTACTATACCACCGACGCTGCAGGCCAGATCGTCATTGAGGGTCTGACCGACGGCATGACCGTTACCGCAAAAGAGGTCAAATCTGTGGATGGATTCGTGTTGGACGGGACACCGCAGAGCATCAAGATCGACCAGAGCCAGTCTCCCCAGCGCATGACCTTCTGGAATGAGCGACAGGGCGCGCTCGTCATCAATAAGCTGTCCTCTCTGGACCGCAAGATGCCGCTGGAGGGCGTTACCTTCAAAATCACTACGGCTACCGGCGAGTTTGTCCCCGACGAAAACGGAAAAATCAGCTCCAACGGTCTGTACTACACCGATAAAAACGGGCAGATCATTCTCAAGGGCGTCACCGGCACACTGGTGGTGACAGAGGAAAAATCCATCTCCGGTTACACCATCGACGAGAACACCCGCACACAGACCGTGGTGGTCAACCCCAATGACACGCAGTCCCTCTATTTTTATAATGCTCCCATCGGTGGGCTGGAGCTGGTGAAAGTGAATGCGGCGGACAAAACCCAGCGTATCCCCAACACCACCTTCGAGATCCGCCGTGTCAGCGATGGCGGTCTGGTGGACACCGTCACCACCGGAACGGACGGCCGCGTGTATGTGCCGCTGGAAAGCGGCAGCTACTATGCCGTGGAAACCGAGGCGGGCAAGGGCTTCCAGCTGGACAATACCCCCATCTATTTCGCCGTGGAAGATGGCAAAACCACAACCAAAACGGTGACCAACAAAGCCATCTCCGGTATCCTGATCCACAAGGTCGATTCGACCACCGGCGAGGGCATCAACGGCGTTTCCTTCATTCTCTATGACAGCGGAAATAATCCCATTGCGCAGGAAACAAGCGATGACCGCGGTTATGTCCGTTTTGAAAACCTGACCGCTGGCCGCTACTATCTGCGTGAATTGGAAAACGAGGGCTATATCCCCGACACGCAGAAAAAGACCGTGTATGTAAAGTCCGGCGAAACCACGGAAATCGAATGGAAGAATACCCCCATCACCGGTCAGCTCCAGATTCGTAAGACTTCAGAGGACTACAATTCCATGAATGGTTGGCCCGCCGGAACGCCGATCCCCAACACCGTCTTTGAAGTTTACAATGCCCGCACCAACCGTCTGGTGGATACGATCAAGACGGATAAAAACGGCTTGGCGGTCAGCAAGCCCCTGCCTTTGGCGCGATATAAAATCGTGGAATCCAAGGCGGCGGAGTTTTATGGGCTGGATAAGACACCCATTGAGGTGGAGATCGAACACGCCGGTCAGATCGTCAAGGCGAGCATGACCAATAAGAGCCTGTACACGAATGTGTCGATCAAGAAAACCGGTTATGTGGAGGTCATGCCGGGGCAGCTTGTCCGCTACAACTTCACTGGTATTGCCAACAATTCCACCACGGCGCTGGAATCCTTCTACTGGCGCGATACCCTGCCTGTCAAGGCGGTGCGCCTTGAAAAGATTTACACCGGCACGTGGAATACCCCCGGCAACTATAAGATCGTGTACAAAACCAATCTCAGCGGTGATAACTGGCGCACGCTGGCAGATAATCTGAGTACATCCAAAAACTTTGTCTTGGATGCCTCTCCTGCGGCGCTGGGGCTTGCCTCCAATGAGTATGTGACGGAGTTCATGGCGGCGTTCGGCATCGTACCTTCAAACTTCCGTCAGGTAGAAGCGACCCGCGTAGACTGCAAGGTGCTTTCAAAGCTCACCGGTGGTACGCAGTTCGTCAACACGTCGGATGCGGGCGGCGTCTACAACGGGCAGTGGATCATGGCGACCTCCCGATGGGTCACCAGGGTTTATGCTCCCAGCAAGCCCCTGCCTCGCACCGGTTATTAAGGACTAACAACGGGTGCCGCTCCGCAAGGGGCGGCATCCCCATTTTAAGGAGGTTGAGATTTCTTGAAATACAGAAAAATGATTATTCTGACATTGACGCTTCTGCTTCTGACCTCTCTCTGCTGCACCTCGGCGCTCGCTGCGGGCGGGGATGTAGCGGGAGCGGTGGAGCAGACATGGACGGAGGCGGCCAAACAGATCAAGAGCGTGGTGGAAAAGGTGGTGTTCCCTGCGCTGGATATGATCCTCGCTATCGCATTCTTTGTAAAGCTTGGCGGCGCGTACTTTGATTATCGCCAGAGAGGACAGTTTGAGTGGACCGGCCCCGCCATCCTCTTTGCCTGCCTGATTTTCAGCCTGATCGCGCCGAAATACATCTGGAATATCATTGGGATCTAATTCGTGAAGAAAGAATTTAAAAATCGAATCCGGACTCTCCTGCCAGAGGCAACGAATAAGACACAATGGTTGCTTTGTCGGCGAATGCTGTAGGCCTATAAAGTTACCTTTTACACCTCACAAAGATAGGCTTGCATAAAAAGTGTTATCTTGATATAATACTATCAAGAAATTGATAAGGAGGGCTTTCTATGCAAATCAGACCATCCTCTGCTCTGCGGAATGAGTACACGCAGATCTCCGAGCTGGCAAAGGCATCCGGTGAACCGATCTTCATTACGAACAAGGGTGAAGATGACGGTGTTTATATGAGCATGGCAGCATACGAGGAGCGGGAAAAAATGTTCCGACACCGCGACAAAATTTATGCTGCGGAACTCAGCAGATTGAGCGGAGAGCCTGTCTGCACGCCGGAGGAGCTTGACGAAAGAATGGAGGAGCTGTTCCGTGCCTACGAAAAGTAAACTGGTCTATCTTCCACCTGCTCAACACGACTTCGAGGAGATCGTAAAGTATCACATTACGGAGGCAGGAACTCCCTACGCGCGGAAAATATACAGTACGATGAAAACGACCATAAACCGTCTGCGGGATTTCCCGCTGATGGGGCAAACGCATCCGGACCCGATCCTTGCGGCAAGCGGTTACCGTAAACTTGTGCTGACGAAGACTTATGTTGCCATCTACAAATTGATTGGGGACACCGTCTACGTTTATGCGATCGTCAATGGCACAACAGATTATCCGCGGCTGCTCAAGTAAGCGCTGCAGTCAGATGCAAAACAAAATACTCTATATGAAAGGCCGTCGCCCATCTGGGCGGCGGCCTTTCTGCATTTTCGGAGGTGAGCGAAGATATTTATTTGGGACTTTGTTGCCGCGACAGTTTTGGATCAGCTGGTGGATTGGATTTATGGGCAGATCGTGGGCTTTCTCGGCAATTTCTTTGCCCTCATGGGCAATATGGGCGTGGAACTTTTTGAACTGGAATGGGTCAGCGCCAGCATTCTCTTTTTCTCCCGCCTTGCCTGGGCACTGTTCGCCGTCAGCGTGGTGGTCTGCGCCTTTGAATGCGGCATTGAATACTCCACCGGCAGGGGCAATCTCCAGCAGTGCGGGATGAATATCATCAAGGGCTTTCTGGCGGTGAGTCTCTTCACCGTTGTCCCCGTCCGGCTCTATGCCTTATCGGTGTCGCTGCAGGGAACCTTTTCCGCGGGACTCACAGGCTATGGGCGGAGCATTGGTGAGGTGGGACAGGACATCATTACGGAGCTCAATGAGATTCAGACCCTGTCGGATGTGGTGAACAGCTCCCACTTCGGCCTTGGCATCATCACCAGCCCCATTATGCTTCTCTTTTGCGTGATCCTTATGGGCTATGCGGTGCTGAAGGTGTTTTTTGCCAATCTGAAACGCGGGGGCATCCTGCTCATCCAGATCGCGGTGGGCAGCCTCTATATGTTCAGCGTCCCACGGGGCTATTTGGACGGCTTTATGGGCTGGATGCGGCAGGTCATCGGCTTGTGCCTGACTGCCTTCCTCCAGTCTACCATCCTCATTGCGGGACTTATGGTGTTCAAGGATCACGCGCTGATGGGCGTGGGGCTTATGCTCTCGGCGGGAGAGGTGCCCCGTATCGCCGGCAGCTTCGGTCTGGACACCACAACAAAGGCCAATATTACGAGCGCCGTTTATACGGCACAGTCCGCGGTGAATGTGACGAGGACCATCGCCGCGGCAATTAAATGAAAAGGTGTGTACGAAATGACACAGTCAACAAGGAAACTTACGATGGGGAGCCTGTTCGATGGCATCTCCGGTTTTCCTCTGGCTTCGGTGCGGTGCGGCATCGAGCCGATCTGGGCCAGCGAGATCGAACCGTTCCCTATACTGGTATCAAAAATACGTTTCCCTCGCATGGAGCAGATGGGAGACATCACAAAGCTGAATGGCGCGTATCTGCCGCCTGTGGACATCATCTGCGGGGGCAGCCCATGCCAGGACTCAGCGTGGCCGGATTGCGTGCCGGTTTGACCGGTGCGCGTTCCGGCCTCTTTATGGAACAAATACGAATCATTCAGGAGATGCGAGATGCAGACAGAAAATCTGGAAGGACAGGAATCCATATTCGGCCGAGATTCGGGATTTGGGAAAATGTCGTCGGCGCTCTCTCAAGTGGGCGGGACGCTGAAACGGGTCAAAAAAAGCCTGGGGCGGATTTTCAAAAAGTCCTCGAAGCGTTCCTCCAAGTTGAAGAACCATACCTTCATGCTGTTAGACCTGAGGCCGGGCGCTGGGAATATGCTGGGGGCATATTGGGAGTACGATCCTCCGTGGCTTGGATCATTTGGGATGCTCAACACTTCGGAGTGCCCCAAAGACGCCGTCGAGTGTTCCTTGTGGCAGATTTTGCAGGCTACAGCGCCATCCCGATACTCGCTATCCCAGACAGCGTGCCTGGGTATTCTGCGCCGCGCAGAGTGCCGCGGCAAATCGCTGCCACCCTTATTGGAAGCAGCTTTGCGTATGCAGGCAGGGCTTGACCCGCCCGCGCCCATATCCGGCGAAGCGAAAGCCTACCATATCAATCAGCGCAATGAAGGCATTGACCTGGACGGTGTGTCCGGTGCATTGATGGCAACGCAGAACCTCCAAATGCAGACCTTTATCACAAATCCCGGCAGCAGTCAGAGTGGTCCGCAAAAGCAGATCGCATTCGCCGCCAACCAGCGGGACGAGGTGCGTGACCTGCACGATGTAGCAGGTGCGCTGCAGGCTCAGCCGGGGATAAAGCAACAAACCTTTGTCGCTGGATTTTCCGCTGGAGCAGGTGCAAGCGCTGGAACCATCGGATATCAGGAAGGCGTATCGCCTACCCTGAAAGGCAGCCCCAGCGGGAACTGTATGCCCAGCATCCTCTGTATCAATGATCAGGGCGGGCAGATCATGGAGTGCAGCGAAAATGTCACCGGAACCCTCCGAGCACAGGAGCATGGACATCAGCCTTTAGTGCTGCGTCCGGGAAAGCCTTTACTGTATGAAAACTATGGAATAGACAGCCGCTATACAGGCCCCCATAAGGTAGCGCCAACGCTTTCAGCCAGAATGGGTACGGGCGGTTTGAACACCTCGCTTGTTCAACAGGTGCCGGAGGAGGTCATCTGCATTGCAGGCAACGCCATTGACCGGCAGCCGCAAAACGGCGGCAACGGCTTCGGCTGGCAGCGGGACATTTCCTATACCCTGACCACCTCGGATCGCCACAGCGTCTATGCCCGCCAGCGGGTAGATCAGTTCAGGGATGATGAGATCGCCTCCACGGAGAGCGCGCGGCAGCACAAGGACGCTACAGACCTCATCTGCCAGCCGCCCTCTACCTGGGATACGGACTGCCGGAATCTCATTCGCCGCCTCACCCCGCTGGAGTGCGAACGGCTCCAGGGGTACCCGGATGGCTGGACCAATGTTCCCGGCGCTTCGGACTCCGCACGCTACAAAGCCCTCGGCAACAGCGTTGCCATCCCCTGCGTGGAATACCTCATGCAGCGGGTGGCTATGGTCATTACGCTTGATTTGAAATGGGATTTTTAGTTGGCTTTGGTCATAGCTTTTGCGCTTGCTTTCGGGTATCTTGGCTTTACCATTAAAAAGATTGGAGGAACTGCTATGGCAGAAAAAACGCGCAACCTCTGCGCTGAAATCCCATTGGAACTGCATACCAAAGCACGGCAGCGACAGGCGGAATCTGGCAAGACCCTAAGTCAGTACATGACTGCGCTCATCACAAAATTTTATGAAATGGAGGACAATGTGAAGATGGACAAGGACAATGTGAGGACGGTGGCGTTTCAGGTGCCCACCGAGCTGTTTGAGCAGCTCAAGGCATACCTCAAGCGGAATGGCATCAAGCAGAACGCCTTCTTCCTTGACTGCATCCGGCAGGCGCTGGCGGAGGACACCGGCACTGCCGAAGAATAAGAAATACATCGTGCGAACCGCTGCTGAGATCTTCGGCAGCGGTTTTGCTTTGGAGGAACAAAATGTTTATTTACCCCGAAAATCTGAAAGCCAAGCCCATGCTGTGGCTCTGGCTGCTGCGGGACATCGGCGTCATCGGCATCGGCGCTTTGCTCTCTGTGCTGGCGCTGACCCAGGGCCTCGGCATGGGACTGCTGGTGGTTACAGTGCTGTACGCCTTTCTCACCATTCAGGTGGATGGCTCCAGCATTCTGGATTTCCTGCGCCGTGCCGCCCGCTTTCTCTTTCTATGCCAACAATATTACGAATGGAGGCAGGATCTATGAATCGGAAACAGAAAAAGGACCTGCGCCAGCGGCAGTCGACCCGGCAGCTCATGGGGATCGTCCGCGTGACGCCCCACGGCATCGTGACAGACTCCGGAGAGCGGGTCTTCTTCCTGATCCAGCCGGACAATCTCTCCGTCCTGTCCCCAGAGGTCATACGGGGCCGTGTCCGCTCCCTCACCATGCTTCTCAGCACACAGCCATCGCTGGAGATTTTGGCATTGGATTCCCGCGAATCTTTCCAGCGGAACAAGGAGTATTACCTGCGGCGCTTGGAGGCGGAAACGGAGCCTGCCGTGCGGGAGCTGTTGGAGCGGGACATGGCCCATCTGGATGCCATTCAATTCTCATCCGCCTCCTCCCGCAAATTTGTGCTGGTGCTCCCACTGGATGAAAAAGCCGGTGCGGATGAAAGCGCGCTGCGGCAGTTGGAGAAAGCCATCTGCGACCACGGGCTCCGCGTGCATCTGGCGGAGGAGCAGGATGTGAAGCGCCTGCTGGCGATCTACTACCGGCAGGATCTCACCACAGAGGTATTCCGTGATTTCGATGGAGAGGAGTATGTACATGGCTAAAAAGAAACAGAAGAAGAAAAAGAAGATGCCGGAACAGGTTCAGCGCCCGAAAGACTTTCTGGACATGATCGCGCCCGCGGCGGTGAAGTTCAACACAGATCACTTCATCCTCGGCAGCCGGTATCACACGGCGATGGCGCTGAAAAGCTACACGCCCATGACGGATGAGCTGGCTTTGCTGCGGGGCCTTGGCGATATGGGCGGTGTCAACCTGCGCCTGACGGCGCGGCAGGTCACGCCCGCCGAAGAGGACGCCATCCTTCATGCCGCCACCAACAAAAGCCGCATGGAGCGGAGCAATACCAATGATTACAAGCAGAGCGTCACGGCGGAGGCCAACCTGCGAGATATGGCGGAGCTGCTGGCGAAGCAGCGGCAGGAAAAGGAGCCGCTCATCCACTGCGGCGTGTATCTGGACATCGCCGCCGCGGATACGGAAAAGCTGCGCGCGGCGCGGGACACCGTATCCGCCCAACTGGTACGCTCCCGCATGGGCGCCGATCCGCTGCTCCTGCGCCAGCGGGAGGGCTTTCTCTCCGCCAATCCCGCGGGCGGCAGCCAGCTTGCCAATTTTGCGGAGCGTGTCCTGCCTGCCAGAAGCGTTGCCAATCTGTACCCCATGAACTATTCCGGCAAAACCGATCCCAAGGGCTTCTTCATTGGGCGCGACAGGTTTGGCTCCAACATCATTGTGGACTTCGACCGCCGTGCCTCCGACAAGACCAACGCCAGCGCCCTCATCCTCGGCAATACCGGGCAGGGTAAAAGTTTTTTGCTGAAACTTCTGCTCTGCAATGTGCGGGAGGCGGGCAAAAGCGTGATCTCTCTGGACTCCGAGCACGAGATGGAGGACGAGTGCCGCGCCCTGGGCGGCTGCTTTCTGGACTACTTAAGCGGGCAGTACCGCATCAACCTGCTGGAGCCGCGCTGCTGGGACGATGGCAGCGGGCCGGAAGACCCGGACGCGCCGGACGCTTTCCGGGGGACGCTGCTCTCTCAGCACATCTCCTTCCTGCGGGATGTGTTCCGCGTCTACAAGGGCTTTGACACGCCCCACATCGACACGCTGGAGCTGATGGTGGAGCAGCTCTATCAAAAGTGGAATATCACCGACCGCACGGACTTCGCGTCGATGCAGCCGATCGATTACCCCATCCTCTCTGACCTCTACGACGCCATTCAGGAAAGCTATGACCATTACGATGGTGCAGACAGCCTCTACCCGCGGGAGATGCTGCGGGATCTGCTGCTGGGGCTCCATTCCATGTGCCGCGGCGCGGACGCCCGGTTCTTCAACGGGCATACCAATATTGACCGCTCCAAATTTCTTGTTTTCTGTGTCAAGGGGCTGGATAACATGGCGGAAAATCTGCGAAACACGCTGCTGTTCAGTCTGCTGTCCTATATGTCGGATCAGCTTCTGACGCTGGGCAATTCCGTGGCGGCCATTGATGAGCTGTACCTGTGGCTGTCCGATCCCACCGTCATCACCTACATCCGCAATGCCCTTAAAAGAGTACGAAAAAAGGAATCCGCCCTCTTCCTTGCCAGTCAAAATTTGGAGGACTTCACCCAGCCGGGAATACGGGAGCTGACGCGCCCCCTCTTTTCCATCCCCGTCCATCAGTTCATCTTCAACGGCGGCAACGTGGACAAGAAGTTCTTCATGGATAACCTCCAGTTAGAGGAGTCCGAATATGCCCTGATTCGGGACCCGCAGCGCGGCTCCTGCCTCTACAAGTGCGGCAATGAACGGTATCTCTTGCAGGTGCAGGCCCCGGAGTACAAGCAGGCGCTTTTCGGAACGGCAGGTGGGCGGTAATGGCGGTACCCGTCACGGCACTGGCGAAGCTCGCCGCTGCCGCGCTCTCGGATGAGGACACCCGGCGAAAGCTGGGCTGGATCGTGGCGGCGATCTGTTCACCGTTGATCCTGACGCTGGCGCTGATCTGCTCTCTGCTCTCCGGCAGCGCGGAGCATAACAACTCCGCCGTTCTGCTGTGCTTCAACGGCGACAACATTCCGGGCAAAACACCTGCGGAATATGTTGCTTACATTGAAGATATGCGCCGCAGCTTCACACTGCTGGACGACGCCATCGCCTCCGTCAATGGCATGACGGAGAACGGCGACAGCCTTGACGGTATCCGCGTCAAGGCTGTTTTCTATGCCATTTTCTTTGGAGAGGACACGCCGAGCAGGAGAGCGCATAAGCAATTCGTGGACTGCTTTGTGACCTACGAGGAACGTACCCGCACCGTCACCGCCGAGGATGGAACGGAAACCGAGGAGAGCTACACCGTGGCGGTTCCCATTGCGGACATCGCCACCGTGTACGGCAATCTTGAAAACACTCTTCACTTGGAAATATCTGCGGAACAGAAGTCCAATGCCGACAGTATCTACAACCTCGTCCGCTATGGCATAGCCGGAGGTTCAGAGGGCTGGATACCCGGCGCGGATGTGCCGTTTATTGGCGCGGACGGTTTCTGCTCCCCCATTGGCTCCGGCTGGGAGCGCCGTGTCACCTCTGAATTCGGCAACCGCATCGATCCCATCACCGGGAAGCGCAAGGGGCACACCGGCATGGACTTGGCTGTTCCCACCGGCACGCCCATCCGCGCCGCGCTGCCGGGGACGGTGACGGTCTCCAAGTACAATGCCGGAGGCTATGGCTACTACGTGTGCATCGACCACGGCAACGGACTCACCACGCTGTACGGCCACTGCTCTCAGCTTCTGGCGAGAGTGGGACAAAACGTGCAAGCGGGAGACATCATCGCCCTCTCTGGCAGCACCGGGCGCTCCACCGGTCCGCACCTCCACTTCGAGGTGCGCGTCAACGGGGAACGAACGAATCCGAGGGCGTATCTGCCGAAAGGCTGAAAGGGAAAATTGATTATGAATACTGTAATAAAACCGATCACGCCGGAGCGTGAGCAGGAGTTGGTTGCGAAGCTCGTGGATTTTCTCAGCAGCCGCTACGACGCTGGGAATCTCTATGACATTCTGCGTCACGGACTCGGCATGGAGCACAGCGATATGGAGGCGCTGGGCTTCCAGCTCCGCGACTACTACGAGGAGGTCGAATAACATGGCATACCAAAAAGTCCCCAGACCTTCCACGGTCTATCACCTGACGAAAAAGGAACACCTTGACAGCATTCTGGACGACGGCGTGATCCGCCGCTTCAACGATACGGAATGTTGGTTCTGTGAGAGCCTCGACAAAATGAAAGCGTATATGGGGCAGACGGTTCTCTGTGAGGGCAAGCCCTATTACGCCGTGGGCGGTCAGCTCTGCCGCTATCCCAAATTCGTGCCGGAGGATTATGTTCTCCTCAAACTCACGCCCCGTGGCTATGAGGATAACTGGTACCGCTGGAATCAGGAGCTCCCTCCCGGCAGTTCCAGAGAACTGATGCAGGCGGCAAGAGAATTCTCTCTGCTGAAGATCGGCTACCGCGGTGATATGGCGTTCCGCAGTGCGGAGGTCATCGATGTGGCACTGTTTCTTACGGATGGGATCGTGCAGGGAAATCCGGTGCAGACCACATCGGAACTGCGGGAGCTCCTGTTTGAACACGTCGAGCGCGAGCAGAGAGAATACACAGATTCTCTCTACCGCATGACGCAGGGACAGCTCATCGCTAACGCCGGAGAGATCGAGGCGAATCGTTTTTGCTATAATGCCTTGCTGACCATGCGTTTAGACCGTGAACAGTTGAAAGTGCTGGCGGCTATGGATGACCCGCTGGAGGTGGTGCGCAGCGCATGGGCCTCGGCGCAGGAGGTGGGACAGGAGGAAGAATTCTCTCATACGCTGTTTGAAATCTGTGAGCAGACGGTGCAAGAACAGACGATGCGGATGAAATAGGAACGGAGGAGCATACCAATCATGAAAAAGGAAACTGTCACGATCCCATTCGAGAGCGAGCAGCTTGCCGCTCTCGAATTTTCGCTCAAAAAGAAAAACACCAGCGTGCAGGCGCAGCTGGAGGAACTGCTCAAATGTCTCTACGAATCCGAGGTGCCGGAGCCGGTGCGGGAATATCTCGCCAGCCGCACAGCGCCCGCTGCCCGTCCCCGCCGTCCGGCAAGACCGACGAAGCCGCAGATGCGGGTGGAGCCTCCCTCTGTGTTGGCGTCACCTGACGCTTCTGAAAAGGCTGGTGGTTGAGATGGCACGGCAGGAAAAAATCGTGCTGTGGATCGACCGGCGCTGGTTGACCGCTATCGAAAAGCGCCTCAACGGTCAGACGCTGCAGGAGCACATGGAAGATGTGCTGGATGAGCTTTGCAATCAACTGCCGGAGCGGGAGTACGCTCGGATCAGTAAAGCAATTCAGGCGGAAAGCACTGCCGCTCGTGAGCGGGAAGAAGCAGCGCAGACATGGTCTGCCTACCGTGTACTCGAAAACGGTGAGGAATGGTGCTTCAAAGTCGCGCCCGGTGAGGAACTGCTGAATGCCGCTGAAAGACTGAACCGTTACCTGAAAGAGCCTCCCGACACAGGCAGCAAATTCATTCGCCTTTTCTCCTGTGGGACGCTGCTCACATCGGAGGAATATCAGCAGATGATTGCGGAGCGCATGGAGAACACCGGCAAGGTGCGCGGCGTGTTTGAACTCGACTTTGACAAGCGGGAGTTCTCCGCTGTCCACATCATGGACGGTTGGCAGACCTGGGCGATGCGGAATGTGTCAGCGGCGGTGTACCATGCCACACGGTCGCAATTCGAGTCGAGCGATGATCAGTGGCGCAAGCTGCTGGATCATCTGAGCGGTAAAGAGATCACCTCGGCGGGACATCTCTCCGCGCGAAATTTCTCTTTCGGTGACGAGATCATCGAGTCGGACGGCAAGCTCAATTTTTATGTACAGGCGGAGTTCGATGTAGATGCTGCCTTCGGCACCTTCGTCCTCACGGACAAAAACGATGACTGGCTCAACATCTATGCCAACTACGACATCGCGGAGGATAGACCCTGCGACACACTGGAGCTGACGCTCTGCAAGGGCGACGGTTCCGAGGAAAGCTGGAGCTTCCAGCTCAACGCCGCAGAGCAGGATGTCCTGCTGCGCAAGATGGAGGAATACTGTCAACAGCAGACCGGCATGAGTCTCCACGACTACGCGCAGCAATTCCGCGAGGAACCGGAACAGCAGCAGGGGCCGGTGATGAAGCTGTAGGTACAAAAGCAGGCACAGCAAGGCTGAAGCACTCACAGCTGCGGAAACAACAGCGTCCAGGCTGCGCGTGCCTGCGGGCCCGCGGCGCCGCCGAACTGCGTCAACCCGCCCTTGGCGGGCAGCCACAGTTTGGCGGCTGTTATTCTGCTCCCGCGGTTTTTCTCCGTCCCGAATTTGAAAGCGTTTTGCGCAGATTTTTGTGCTTTCAAATGCGCCGCGCAGGGGGCTCCCCGTTTCCCCGCACCGTTCGCCCTGTGTGCCGCTGTGTGCGCGTTTAGGGGCTGGGGTGGAGTGTGTACCCGCCAAAGCCCATTGAAGCGAGCGTTGCGGCGTTTGTGGGCGATGTGCGAAAAATTCGTGTGGATACGGCTTCGACGATGGAGAAATGAGCCTTTGGGGAGGGTGTTTTTCCTCCTGACCATGCCCTGTTTCGGAGGCTTTTGCCCCTTATTTACCCGTTCGATAAAAGCACTAGATAAAGAGAGGTGCCCGTGCGCGGGCCCCTCTCAGCCACAAAGCCCCGCAGTGCGGGGCTTTTTTGAAGGTTCGGCAAGGTGCACCTTTGGAGCGTATTTGCAAGGCTTGGGTGAACCTTACCGGAGAAAATGCAGGCGCAGCAAGGGATTGCGCCTTTTGAGAAAGGAGAGTTATACAGATGAGTGAAGCAACAGGAAAAAGGCTCGAGCGAACCGTTGTCTGGCTGGATGCAGGGCTCGTTCCGCGCATGGACGGATGGCTGAAGGCTGACAACTGCAAAAACCGCAGTGAGTTTATCAACAAAGCGCTGCGCTTCTACATGGGCTATCTCGGCACGGAGGACAACACCGCGTATCTCTCGAAGGCTATCCTGACAGCCATTCAGGGTACACTGGACGACAACAACAATCGTCTGCGGACGATCCTCTTCAAGTGCGCGGTGGAGCTGAATATGCTCTGCCACACCATCGCCGCCCACTTCCGTACCGACCCGATCCACACGCGGGAACTGCGGGCCTACGCCGTGGATGAGGTGAAGCGCACGAATGGCCAGGTGAGTTTTGAAAACGCGGTGCGGCAGCAGCGGCGCATAGAGCCGGATGACACATGGCCCGGATCGTACTGATCTCCCCCTACCTCAAAGGAGGGAAGAACGCCGCGAAGCTGGCGCAGCGTACTCGCTACGTCGCCACCCGTCCCGGCGTGGAACTGCTGGCGGATGAGCGCAGTACACTCCCCGCCACAAAAAAGCAGCGGGATTTTATCACGCGGCTGCTGAAGTCCTTCCCCTCCTGCTGGGAACTCATTGAGTACGAGGAATATCTGGATCACCCCACTCAGGGCAGCGCCTCCGCGTTCATCCAGCAGGTGCAGGAAGACTACATGGAGGCGCTGGATCAAAAGGAGAATTTCATCGACTACATCTCTCACCGTCCCGGCGTCCAGAAGGACGGTGAGCACGGGCTGTGGGACGCCAACGGTAAGGTGCAAAATCTCGCGCGGGCGGTACGGGAGGTAGCGGAGCATCCGGGAAATGTGTGGACGCCGGTGGTGGCGCTGCGCCGTGAGGACGCGGAGCGGCTTGGCTACGACAGTGCGGAAAACTGGCAGGCTTTGGTGAACGCCTCCATCTGTGACATCGCAAAAGCGTATAAGATTCGACCGGAAAACCTGCGTTGGTATGCTGCGTTCCACCAGAAGCCAAATCAGGTGCATATCCACATGATCATCTTCTCCGCAGATTCCAAGGAGGGCTATCTCACTAAAGAGGGTATCCGGGAAATGAAATCCGTCTTCGCCAGACGGATCTACCACGCGGATCGGATGCACATCTACCAGCAAAAGGATACCGCGCGGCAGGAGTTGCAGGCACAGACCCGCAAGGCAATGGTGGAGTGCATCGCACAGCTGGAGCATGGCACGTCGGATAACCCGCGTCTGGAGCAGCTCACCGAGGAGCTGGCGGAACGTCTGCTGACGGTCAAGGGTCGAAAGGTCTACGGTTACCTGCCGCCAAGGGTCAAGGCCATCGTGGACGCCATCGTGGAGGAGCTGGCGAAGGACGAGCGGGTGTCCGCCGCCTATGAAACGTGGCAGACGCTCTACGAGCAGGTGTGCTTGGACTACGATCAGCGGTCGCCCAAGCGTCTGCCGCTCTCCCAGCAAAAGGAGTTCCGGAGCGTCCGCAATATGGTCATTCAGGAAACACTGCAATGGACGACAGAGCGGCAGCGGTACGCCGATGTGCGGAGAACTCCTTCCACGCAGGAAGGACCTATCATCAAAAAAGATGCCGCAGAAGCCGCGCCAAAGAACTCTGAGGTCACGGCATCTCTTGCGTCGGCGCAGCCCAAATCTGACCGTGCGGCGAGTGCCGCACCAGAAGATCCCGGTTCCTCTGATGCTACCGCTTCTGAGGGCACCACGCCGCCTGCGGTTGAAGATGCTCCGGCTTTTTCTCAGCAGTCAGTTCACCCTGATCAGCAAAAAGAGAGCGCACCGGCAGGAACGGATTACCATGCCCCCACGGTGAGAGAAACCGTCGTGCGGATGCTGCATCACATGAGCAGAATTTTTGAGGACAACAGCAAGATCGATCAGATCCACCGCGGCTTGCAGATCGACCGCAAGCGCCGTCATGAGTTGCAGCGCAAGCGATTGGCAATGGGGCACAAGCCGGACGACCATGAGGAGCAGATATTCAGATAAAAAAAGCTGCCGCAATTTGAATTGCGGCAGCTTTTTTGAAGTCAGATCTGCATTTGCGTCGGAACGAATTCCAGCTTGAGCGCCATTCCCATGCCTGCGGCAAGACGCTTGAGCGTCCGCAGAGAGGGATTGGCTGTTCCGCGTTCCAGCCTGCTGATGTCAGCCTGTGTAATGCCGGTAATGTCGGAGAGCTGCTTTTGCGTCATACCGCGTTCCTCACGGCCTTCAACAATGGCGCGCATGATCTGACGTTCCGGTTCCTGCGCATCCCACTCCGCGCGGAACGCAGGGTCCTGCATTCTTTCGTTCAAAGTCTCACGAAAATTCTTCCCCATAAATCATGCCTCCTTTTTTTGATTAAAGTCTGCGCGATACCGCTTGGCACGTTCTATCTCGCACAGCGGGGTTTTCATCGTCTTTTTTACAAAGCCATTGGTGAGGATCACTCTGCGTTCCACCACTGCACAGCCTATACACTTGCCACATTCTTATTTGCACCTCATCATATGTGATAAAACACATATTGTCAACAGAAAGAACGACGATCTGAAAGGAAACATCATGAGCCAATTTATCTATTTCACGCCGGAGGAAAAGGCGCGGGCGCAGAACACGGATCTCGTGTCTCTGCTGCGCGCCCAGGGGGAACGACCCGTGCGCTCCGGCCGGGAGTTCCGTCCCCCCAACGATCCCAGCATCACCGTGCGGGGCAACAAATGGTTTGACCACTCCGCGCGGGTCGGCGGCTATGCCGTCAGCTTTGTCCAGCGCTATTACCGTCTCCCTTATCCGGAGGCGGTTTTGCTTTTGCTGGGCAGAAAGAACAGAAAAACATATGAACAGGCAAAGCCTGTGAATGAAGTTCCGAAGCCCTTCGCGCTGCCGGAGCCATATGGAACCATGCGGCGTATGTATGCCTACCTTATGCGTCAGCGCCACATTGACCGCGAGGTTATTTCCGCCTTCGTACATGAAAAGCTGCTCTACGAGGACAAGCATCACAACTGTGTTTTCGTGGGGCTGGATGACAGCGGTGAGGCCAAGCACGCACACATCCGCAGTACCAACAGCGAGGGACGGGTGTTCCGCATGAACATTGAGGGCAGCGCAAGCGAGCATTGCTTCCACAAAAACGGAACCGACAAGTCCCTCTATGTGTTCGAAGCGCCCATCGACCTTCTGTCCCACATTACCCTCTATCCATACGGCTGGCAGGAGCACGGCTACGTTGCCTGCTGCGGGCTCTCCATCCAGCCGGTGCTGGAGCGGCTGCGGCAGAATCCGAAACTGGACATGGTGTATCTGTGCCTCGACAACGATGACGCAGGCAATGACGCCTGCGACCGTATGACGGATACGCTGGAGGACATGGGCTTGGATGTGGAGCGGCTCTGCCCGGTGCGCAAGGATTGGAATGACGATCTCTGCGCTAAATTCGAGAAGAAGGAGAAAGACACATGAACGAAAACGTATGGCCCCTGATTTTGCTTGGTGGCGGACTGCTGGCATTTTTGCTCGCGGTGTCCTTCCTCTCCAAGAATTACTCGCTCAACAATTTCAAGAGTAAAACCGTTGGCGACGGTCAGCACGGCACGGCTCGGTGGGCAACACCCAGGGAGATCAGCAAAACATACCGGACGGTACCGTTCCGTCCCCGCCGCTGGCGCAAGGGAGAGGAACTGCCTACGGAGCAGGGACTCGTTCTCGGCAGCGTCGGTGGCAGAAACCATAAAAGCAGGGGAGGATTTCTGTTGAAAATCTCTCGCAGGCTGCTGGAAAAGCTGCGACGTCCTGTGGAGGGAAAGCGGAAGACGAAGAAAAAATCAAAGGCGCTTTCAAAAGTCAAAAAGATGATTGAGGAGCAGCGAGATATCCGGGCGCTGGTGGACAGTGATGACATCCACTGTCTGATGATCGGCGCCTCCGGCGTGGGCAAGACGGCATTTTTCCTATACCCGAATCTCGAATACGCCTGCGCCTGCGGCATGAGCTATTTGGCGCTGGACACCAAGGGCGACCTCGCACGTAACTACGGCTGCATCGCATCGAAATATTACGGCTATCAGGTCACGGTCATTGACCTGCGCAATCCGACATGCTCGGACGGTTTCAATTTTATGACGCTCGTGAACCACTATATGGACAGAGCAAAAAGAGACCCCAACGATCTCACTGCCAAGGCGAAAGCAGAGAACTATGCCAAGATCCTCGCCAAAACGATCGTCAGCCCGGAGGGCTCCTCGCAGTATGGCGACAATGCATTCTTCTATGAGAGTGCAGAGGGTGTGCTGGCCGCCATTGTCATGCTGCTTGCGGAATTTATCCTGCCGGAAAAGGACGGTACGGAGAAGCGCCATATCGTCTCGGCGTTCAAGCTGGTGCAGGATCTGCTGGCGGCGCCGGGCGGAGGACGGGGAAAGAACGGATTCCATGTGCTGATGGACATGCTCCCGTCCGTACATAAGGCACGCTGGGTGGCGGGCGCGGCACTGACGGCGGCGGATCAGGCGATGGCATCCGTCATGTCGACAGTGCTGTCGAAGCTCAACGCCTTTTTGGACTCAGAGCTTGAGCAGGTCATCTGCCGCGATAACCCCATCGACGCAGAACGCTTTGCGTCGAGCAAGTGTGCCATCTTCGTCGTCATTCCAGAAGAAGATCCTACAAAGAATTTTATCGCCAGTCTCATGATCCAAAACCTTTCACGCGAGCTCTTTTCCGTGGCGGACGATAATGAAGGGAGACTCAAAAATCGTGTGGTCATTTACGCGGATGAGTTTGGTACGATGCCTCCCTTTGATGTACTGCCGCTGTTCTCTGCGGGACGCTCCCGCGGCCTGACGCTGGTGCCAATCATCCAGAGCCTTGCCCAACTGGAAAAGAACTACGGGAAAGAGGGCGCGGAAATCGTGTGCGATAACTATCAGGACACCATCTTCGGCGGATTTGCACCGCAGAGTAAAACAGCGGAGGCACTCTCTGCGGCGCTGGGAAGCCGAACGGTGCTGTCCGGCTCTGTCAGCCAGGGCAAGGAGAGCAGCCAGTCGCTCCAGATGATGGAGCGCCCCCTCATGACGGCGGACGAGCTCAAATCCATCCCAAAGGGAGAATTTGTTGTGATGAAGACGGGCACGCACCCGATGCGGACACGCCTTCGGCTGTTTCTTGACTGGGGTATCACCTTCGAGAAAGACTGCCCGATGCCGGAGCCGGTCATCCGCAGAGTGGCCTATGCGGGCTGCGAGGAACTGATAGCAAACATTCGCAAACAATACGCTGCGGAAAAGACGCCCTATAATGCAATGCGAGGAGAGGGAAGATGAGTGACTTCAATTTTATTTACGCGGAAGAGCAGCTCACACATCGGGCGAAGACGGTCTACATTTACCTGAGGGACCGCGCGGATGCATCCGGCGTCTGCTGGCCGGGGATCAAGACGATTGCCGGTGAACTGGGACTGTCAACGCGCACGGTGCAGCGCGCACTGGATGACCTGGAAGATGCAGGACTGATCGTGAAAAAGCAGCGCCGGCGAAAAAACGGCAGCCTCACGAGCAATTTATATCGACTGACTAAACACAAAACGTCACAGTCTCCCGCCAAGGGGGGACTGTGACGTTTTCTTTTTCAAAACTCTGTCATGAGGGTGGCGTCATCATGGCGCATCCGGAAGAGCCTACTCTATCGGAGAAGATAGAACAGAGAAAGAACAAGAATATGGGGGTATTTATGAAGATAATCATTAGAAGAACAGCGCTGGCACTCATGCTTCTGGCGCTGGTGTGGCTGCTGCCGAACAGTGCGTCTGCTGCCTGCAAGGGCTTTGTTGATGTGCCGGAGTTTGCGGACTGCTATGAGAGCGTAATGTATCTTGCAGGGCATGAGATCACCCGCGGAACAGGAGACAATACTTTTTCGCCGGACGCGCCAATCACAACCGGTCAATGGGCTACCATGCTCTGCCGCGCCTACAGTGCGGAAGCCAAAGGAAGCTCGTGGAGCGGACTGAGCCGGAGTGCTGTGGAACAGTCTTACCGAAAAGGATGGCTAAATGAAACCTCAATCTCTGCACCCAACACACAGCTCTGTCGTGGCGCACTCTACAGAAGCGCCTTTGCCGCAGCCAAGATTCCCATCTACGACAGCGTACCTTATGCGGGCGGCGTGTCGCTGCCCGATCATGAAAACTGTATCCGCATCGGGAAGAAGCTTCAGCTCTGCGGCGAGGAGGATGATGCAAACGAGATCGTCACCCGCAGGGATGCTGCCATGCTCCTTCACGCAATTCTGACCCGCGCCTTCACCGTGACAGCCCCGGAAGCTCCGGTGACGTTAGTGAACGCGGCAGGTGTCAATGTCAACGATTTCCTGCTGGAACTGCGGAAATTACCCGAACAGGTCCTCGATGCCTTCAATGCCGCTGGCTGGACATATTGCATCGACTTCGACTACATGGGCGGCCTCAGCAAGAAACTGAACATGAGCTGCATTGGAGCCACCAACTACAGCCAGAAAACCATCTACATCTCGGAGGCCAGCGCGACGCTCCATGAATTCGGACATTTCCTCGATTGGACGCTGGGATTCCCCGCAGAGCATGAACAGCTCTTTCGTGCAGAAGCTGCCGCCGCGCCGCTGCGGAACTATGCCAAAACCAACGTCAGAGAATACTTCGCAGACTGCTTTGCCTATTGGGTGAAGTACGCAGGAAATACCAATGCTATATCGTTGCTGCAAGAATGCGCTCCGATGACGTATCGGTATATGGAAGATTTGATGAGGATAGCAAACTGACTCTAAAATACGTGTCAATAACAGATAGAATCCCAACTTACTTCGAGGCATTTATGGTTTAAACCATAAACGCAAACAATTCGGATTTCACTTGCTCACAATGTTTCCAAGATTCTATGCAGAAATCGTGCCTCATTATAGGACTTGCAGAGATAGGCAATGCCGTAACCGCTAACTTTTCCAGATCATGCTCCATTGCAGTGCCTCTGCATAGGGTACAGAATTTTTCATTTCCCATTTTAAACGATTTTGATTCGCGTCGTAGGCAAAGCTACTCTCGAGATTATTGCAGCTGCTTCAGCACGTGTAATGGTGTCAGATGGTCTGAATGCTCTGGTTCTTTCATCTCCGGTCAAGATGCCTGCTCTGTAAAGAGCAAGTATCTCATCAGCGTATTCGCTTCGTTCGCTTACGTCAGGAATATAATCATAGTCAATGTCGTTGACAACGGCAAAATCAGATGTTGCTTTCGCGAAAATATGTGCTATTTGTGCTCTTGTTGCGTAAGCATCGAGGCTGGAATATTCGTCGCTCGAGACAATTCGATTTTTTACACAATAGTTCAGATAGGCATCATACCATTTACCACCATCTGATGTTGAAAAAGAGATTGTCTGGTTATTACATGTGGCATGGACAACAGCAGACATTTTAATTGCTTCGCTCAGTGTGATATTGCCTATAGGGTGAAATGTACCGTCAGTATATCCGTTCATAATGCCCAACTGGACAACTGACTTTATAACGCCCTGTTGCTGACTTCCATACCATGCTGACTCATCCGCGTCCAGGAAGCCATAATAGTCGGTAGACGCACTGAACTTGCTGTCAGTATCTGTAAGGCTATCCGTATCAATGCAGGTAATACTATTCCGAATTGCCTCTGACCATCCCCATAGACGGCCGAGGTTGTCCCTATACTGCCACTCTGCCGGCAAATATATAGCCGTGTTGTCGCCGTCTTGTTGGAAAGCCCTTACTTTGGTGATTGTGTCTGATTTAATAGACAGCTGTTGGTACTCTTTCAGCTTGGAATTGTCGGAGAAACCGTTGGTCATATAAAGCTGCACAGAATCATCATTTTGCTTCTTGGCATGAACGATCAAACCGGCAGTGTCTCCCAGCCTTTTTCCGTCGCTGAGCCTCACAAGGCCGCCTGTATTCAGACTATTGCTCTTTTCCGGGCCGACAAGATACGACAAATACACCTCATTACCGCAGCTTGTCATGGAAGCGTAAAAGTTTACAAATTCTTGTGGTAAAACCTTATTATCGCTAACTGGGACATTGTACTGATTGATCCATTTTCCGTGATCATTCAAAAGGAATACCTTGCCAGTATAGGCATCGATAAAACATGGCCTGCCATTCAATGCCGAAATCGCATAAGGCTCTGTGCCAGCAGGAATGTCCACAGATTTGACGATCTCATCACTATCCCAGTAACACAGCGAACCTCCATTTCCCCATAAGGCAACATTTTCGCAGAGGACAACATTACTGGCCGCAGCTACATTAACATTGTCTTGAAGAATAAAAAGACTGTATTGCGAACCCCTTGGATTCTTCGGATAGAATAGGTCAAGCCAAACTGAGCCATTTGGTTGGACAGACATATTCTGAATGATCATCTCATCTTCTAAATCTTCGCCGCTTCGATAGCATGCCTGCAATTCAAGCGTCTTTTCATTTATACAGGCTACTGCATCTTTGCCTATCGAGTTATCATGCAAAAGAAGCCACATATGATTATCTTGAGCTACCATGTCTTTCACATAATAGGAATCTATTCCGCAGCTCAGTTTGGAATTATTCTCACGATCAATAGCTGCAACACTGGAATTGAATATGACCGCAACAACCAATGGGAGTATTATGCAGGCTTTTTTGAGTTTGTCTATTCCGCTTCTTTCCATGAGAATGCCTCCACTGCAAAATCATTTTGTTTTATCAATAGCCATACTAAAGGAGCTGATGGGATAAGTCAATAATTCTTTTAACGTCTGATATATAGATGTAAAAAGAGAACGCATTCTTACAAGGAATAACGCGCCATTCATTTTTCGACAAGTTAGCCAAATAAATATTTTCAGCTATGTGCAAAATGTTCTTCAAGTGGTACATCAATGTAAATTATAGGTTGTTTTCCGTGCCAAACCATACACGTACACTATAGATATTTCGAAATCCTTCGAGGGTTTGATATCCCCGCACATCTGTTATAGAATGGAACGAAAACCGGTCTGGGTGAAGAAATGAGATCTTGCTGGTCGTATTGCTTTTTATGTTGGGACAGCAATACGACAGCGGAGAACAGGGAATCTTCCAAAATTCTCGATAAAAATTCTTGCTTTGATGTAGTATTTCGCCCCGATTTGCGAGGTAATAAATAGAAGGGTGTGATTCCTTGTGGATGATATCAAGATTATAGATTTGTTCTTTGCTCGTTCTGAGCTTGCAATCGAAGCGCTGGACGACAAATATGGGACAACCTGCCATAATCTTTCCCGCAGCATTTTGAAGGATCAGCAGGACGCAGAGGAATGCGTGAATGATGCCTATCTCGGTGTTTGGAATGCGATCCCTCCGCACAGGCCCAATCCGCTGTCCGTCTTTGTCTGCAAGATCGTTCGGAATATTTCTATCATGCGTTATCGGGCCAATACAGCTCTCAAGCGAAACAGCAATTACGACTCGACAATGGAGGAATTGGAAAATTGCCTTTCTTCCTCAGTCTCGGTTGAAGACTCTCTCGAGGAAAAAGAGTTGATTGCGATCATTGAAGACTTTCTCAGGGACTTGTCACAGGAAAACCGCGTGATCTTCCTGCGGCGCTACTGGTTCTCCGACCGCTATGCAGAAATTGCGGCTCGAACCGGTCTGACGGAAAAGAACGTCTCTGTCCGGCTTTCCCGAATCCGTAAGCAATTACAAACGCATCTTGCAGAAAGGGGTGTTTTGGCTTGTTGACATTGGCTCAGAAATTCTCCAGCGCAATGAATGGGATCGACGATGAGTTCATCGAAGAGGCGCTGACCTATGAACGGTCCAAAAAGCGCAAGCCTTCCTGCGTACTGCGAATCGTCCTCGTCGCGGCCCTCATCTCCGTGCTTTTGTTCACGTCGGTGCTGGCGTTCTCGCCATCACTTCGTGAGAACACGCTGAATGTCCTGGTTGAAATCTTCTCCGACCACGCCACGTTCCGTGTCGAGGGAGATGAGCCAGCCGGATCCTATATCGCCGGTAAAATCGACTACTCGGCGCTGGAAGAGACCTATCGTTTTGATCCGGAAGGCTGCTACCGGGTCGATTTTGCCAGTGGCGCCACATTTTTCGGCAACAACGGTGAGATCATTTCAATCACCGTCGTGGCCATTAGAGACGGCTTAGTAGGAGGCTTTGAAATTGCTGACGATGCAGAGTCAAAGTCCATCACGCTTTACGGTAAGGATGCTACGCTTTACTGGGGTGAGGACCAGGAATGCGCGGGAGAAACCGGTACAGAGGCCTACATCTTTCAGATTGATGAAGAAAACGGTTGGCTCATCAACTTTCGGAGCTTTAAGCTCTCGCCGGACGAGCTTGTCTCCGTCGCAGAACAGGTCAAAATCTCATAGTCCGCTTACATTGCGTGCAATGAGCAAATCCTTACACTCAATGTTATCGATGCAATGAGTTATCAGGAAAGGCAGTATCAAACATCACGCGGCATATCGGCCACATTGGCGCTCGGCCCTGGCAGAGCACTGATTCTGGCTGATTTGTCGGACAGCTTTGTGACCGTCATTATTTTGGCGGGAAGTACCGACGGCTTGACGCGGGATCTGCTTGAAGAACTGGCTGACAGCTTCGATCTTTCAAAGCTCACTCCGATAGTGCTGCCGGGATCTCTCTACATTCCATCACCTTAATTTTTCATTTCAGAATATGCAGGAGGCCTTTTATCATGCGCCAAATTTCGAGACTTTCGGTCATCGCCGTAAGTACCGCTCTCCTTATGACATTAAGTTCATGCAGCGGCACACAGAGCACGCCGGAAGCCGATGACCAGCCGTCTACTCCAACAAAAAAAGAGAAATGACAACCGATGTGCCGGAAAGCAACAATGCCAGCGGTGAATCTCCGCAGGGATCTGTCACCGATGCCGCAAACTTTGAAATAACGGAAAACGAGGATGGCACAGTTACCATTAGCCGGTATATCGGTACTGAAACAGATATTGTGATTCCCTCACAGATCGACGGAAAAACTGTTTCCGCGATTGGAAACGTCATAGGTACGACCGGAGCGTTTGAAGGCTGCACGAGCATAACCGCTGTGGTGATTCCGGATGGTGTGACAGAAATTCAGGACAACGCCTTTTACGGCTGCACTTCGTTGGAGACGGTGACGATCCCTTCCAGCATTACACTCCTGCGCAACTGTGCTTTTTGCGACTGTCCAAACTTGCGTGCGGTCTACTTCAAGGGCGATGCACCGCAGCAAGCCAATTATGTATTTGATTCCACCGAAAATGTCACCATGTATTATCAGGACGGGACCTCCGGCTGGGAGAATCCCTGGCACGGACGTCCTGCGGAAGTATATATCCCTGAATGAAAAGCAGAATGACTGCGCAAAAATCTAACATCAAGAGGACAAGCACCATGATGAAACGTCTATTTCCTACCGCGCTTGCGGTATTGCTCCTGCTGCTTGCAGGCTGTACAGCAAAGCCAGATACATCCAATCAATCAAAGCCCGCGGAGTATTATTTGACCGATACCGACCTTCCGCTGGATGATGCTGCACAGCTTCGCGCCGCGCCGGATTTTCTGACGGCGGAACAGCAAACACTTTACAGGCAGGCGTTTGCGCTCTATAGTGCGATGTTTGACGGCGAGACGACCGGCATCGACGACGCCTTCCCCGCCGCAGACGGCCAAGCCGAGTACGACGAGTACACGCCGGACGGCTCCGACTACACCTACATCAGCTCCCACAGCCGTTGGCAGTCCTGGGCTGACTTTGACCGCGTCGTCTATGCGCTGTTCACCAATGCACTCTGGTCTGCCTGCAATGACAACGGTAACGCGCCGATCTACATCGAGCACGACGGTCGGCTTTTTATCCTCGACTGCGCCTACGGCGACCAATATTACAACAGCAACATTCCCGACGAATTCACTCTGACTGCACAGACGGATGATCGGATCGACTTCACGGTGACGGCGCACTACTCTTATCCCTACCCTCGTCAGGACGAAACCGAGGCCGAGCGCGACGAGCGGCTGAAAACAAGCTATGAGTACACGCGCACCTATCCGGTCACTCTGATCTATACTGATGCAGGCTGGCGTTTTGATGCCTTCACCACACCGAATCAGGCAGATATGCAGCTCATCGGCGAGTGGGACGGTGTAGAGGAAACTGACTTCTATAACGCACGTACTTCTCTTTCCGCTGCCGAACTGCCCGTCTCCAAATAGCTTCGTACAAATTACGCCGCACCCGACTTTTTGACCGAAGAGCAGCAGGTGCTTTTCTATCACGCACTCAGCTTCTATTTTTGCTTCCGCGGTGAGGCTGGCAGTATCGATACATTTCCCCTCGCTCCGGAGCAGGAAAGCTTTGACACTTCGTACACACCAAAATACCCGGACGGTAAGGACGCCCCTTGCTAATCAAATAATCTTTCCCTCGAACGCCTGTGAAGCTAAGCGCAGCCGACCGATCTTGAAAGAGAGCCTGTCGGCATCGGCTGCAGCGAATGGCTGCCAGTCGGCACGACAGTAAAATTGAGGTATAATGTCGTGCAGCGGAAATGGGTATAAGAGGGCGGGAACATCTTGCAAGGATGTTCCCGCCTATAATTTGATCTGACCGAATATGGAAGAATTCATAAAGATTGAGATCTTTCACCAACGCGCGTTTTCACTTTCAGTGAGCAATTAGGCGCTAATATCTTCTGCATTTAGCAGTCAATACAAGCGGCATTAGCATCTGAGATAAGTGCACCCTACTTATTGTAGGCATTTTTATTTTCCTATTTTTAACTAAAAGACGTTTCAGCCGCATGCAGAGCCTCTTGATATGTTAGGCCAAAGCTTTCAGGAAAATCTTCATCCTCAAAAAAGGCTTCAAGCACAGCATCAAGTCCATGCTGCTCAACTAGATAGTCAACGACGAGCATCGCCTGATAATAGGATAGTTCATTGCCGTTCTCTTCGGTGAAGTTTCCTCCGGAAAGTTCATTCCGCCGCTCGCCACAAGAGACAACGATGGGGCGGAAATCCTCCGCTCCAGCCTCCTCCGCCGCCTCGCGGAATAATCCCAGCGCGCGGTAATATGTCAACGGATTATAGCTCTCCTGAAGCCAGTGCGTGTGATAATACTCGACCAACTGGAGTGCGATGGTCTTACTCGGACTATCCGCTATTTTGCTGTAGTCCAGCGTTAGCAGCGCGTAATAATTGTCGCCATCAAATGTCTGTCCAGTCAAGCTAGAAAGATATGTTGTCATTCCCTCCTGCGTCCATGCAGGGTCCTTTCCCATCTCGCGCTCCAGAAGAAAATGTATAGTTTCGTGCAACCAGTCCATTGGGCGGGCAACCGTCACAATGCCGCCATGCTTTTCCTGACTTTCCCCTACAGCGGTAAAACTCGTCGTCATCGGCAGCGCCCATTGTGTGCGAATGCGTTCACAAGTGGACGGTGCATATTCAGCAAGATGATCCCACAATGTTTGCATTCCCTCCGCATACTGTGACAATGCTTTCCAGACTTCCACAGGCGTTGCAAAGCTGCGCAGGGGGAGAAAGTTATACTGATGAACGCCGTGACGCATAATTAGCGGATACCGATAGTTTTCCCGATAAATCGCATCTTCGAGGAATTCCGTACCGTAGAGGTTACGGTATTCGGCTGCAACATCGATCGTACGTAGCCATTCATTGCGGTCACTCTCGGAAAACGGCGAAGCAATCACACGATCTAAACCGCCGTTTTCCAGCAAATATCCGACAAACTCCCCTGCTGTGCACTCTGCCATTTCCACAGTTTCTCTATTGGTGAAGTCGTCTATAAAATATGCCGCAAACAGAGAAAGCACAGATAGGTGGTCCTCATCTGCGTAGTACGCTTTGAAATCGGCACCCGTGCTTTCAGGATCATAAACAGCACGGGCCAGTCCGACAAGCGTGCCGTAATCATGCAAATCGTAAAGCTCTTCCAAAAGCCTCTTGCGGTAAGCGCCGCTTTGTATCTGCTGAGCAGAACAATACCACTCGTCCGCATCCGCGTAATAGCTTGCGGTCGCTGAATCCGCAATGCAGAGCAAGACATCTGCTCCACCGCAGCCAGTCCGCTGCACGGCAGTTTCCACATCGGTGTCAAACTGCTGAAGAATCTCTTTGCCAATCTCCTCGGAGTATGAGGACGCTTGTATATACAGCGTACCATATTCTGACGCAAGCTGGACGGTTTCAAACGGAAAATCTTCCTTGACTCCCTCCACAGTCTTTCCTGTACAACCTGCGGCAAAAAATATCAGGCAGATTATCTCCACAATCACAAGACAGCGTATCCGCACCGCACAAAAATCATGAATCTTTAAGCCCATCTCAACCCTCTATATCATTCATTTTACCATTTTATTATCCCCTGCAGAAAGTGTTGTAATGATATTTAGTGTACTTTTTTCCTTTGCGAAGTATCAGCAACACTTGCATTTTTACCAATATAAGCCTCTTAATTAATCTTAATTAAACAGCCATCCACTTGCTCGAATACGACTCGTTTTGGACTTACTCTCCTTAAAAGGTCAGGGAGACGCTATTCGAAACAACATTCCCATCGCATCATCAGAAGATAAAGTACCAATTGGCACTGACAGCATAAGTTCATAGTAAATGTCATTCTCGCTGAAGTATGCGAAATAGAAATCAGTCCGTGAGCTACTATCCTGCCTGTAATAAATGCAACGATTATCACATTCCAAAAATTGCAAATCATTGCTATCGTCTATAATCAAGTCTATCGTACGGTCATAATCTGCAAGGAAACGCAATACACAGCCACCCTGAAGTTCGTACCGCGCAGAAATATGGTCTAATGTTGTTTTACTCTCATCCGTATAGACAAAACCCGCGCAATAATTCTCGACATCGCGTTGCCGCAAGTCTGGCAACCATATTTGCCCTTCTATGTGTGCTCTGGTTTCATCTATGGAAGCGTACGATGTTGTAACTACGCTGAGCATTGTCTGATGCAATCTCAGGCGAAGAAGCAGAGCAACAATTGCAAACACACATAGGGTAATAGTCAAAACTTGAACAGTAGTAGATTCTAAAAATTTTTTTGAAGAATTCAATCGCATTTTCGCCACCACTTTTTACAATTTGCGCAATGTTCTTTACAGGACCTATGAAAAACGGCAATTACTATTTGTCAAGAATCCGCACTTTCTGACAAATAGATGAAAAAGAAGGTGCCTTTCTTACAAAAAAGAAACAATCATTCAATTTCCGGCAAATTATCCAAAGAAACGCTTTCGGCTATGTGCAAAAGGTCGCCAGTACTTAATCGAGCCTGAATAGTAAACTGAATGTTTTGTTCAACATCAATCCAAGTGATAGCATTTCTGGTTGTTTCCAAATTTTTAGACAAGAAGATTTGACCCTCGCAACCATTCACTATGACGGGAATGCTATCTGCATTTTCCAAAACAAATATAGTTGCAGCGCCTTGTTGCATATAACAGTAGTGAAGTGTAATGGCAGAATCAATATCACCATTCTGATAAGAAATGAAAGTCTGTGTCCCAAACTCGATTCGTTGATCACGATCTTCAGCGTATCCTTCCGGTAATTCAGTAATGGTATACTCTGGAAGATCGTCGACCATATCATCACCCGCATAACGGTACGTCACATGTGTCTCATACCATTCTGTAACCCAGCGGATAAATGTTGCGCGAGCAGTTGGACTAACGACCATCAAACTGCCGAATGCAAGCGAGATCACCAGCAGTATGACAGCGACCCGCTTTAAGGCTCTTTTCCAAACCGGTTGCTTTCGATCACGTGCCCAGCGCAGAGGGTTCTTGAGCATCGCCTTGATCTGCTTCTGATGATGCAGCGATGGCGTATACGGGATCGTCTCTGTGTTCGTTTCTTCGTCCAGCGCAATGGCATCCAACAGCACGTTACGCATGAAAAGGTCAAGTTCCTGCTCTGTCATATGTGAAATCCCTCCTTGACTGCAATTTCACGAAGCAGCGCGCGACCACGAGAAATGCGCGTATTGACCGCAGACTCTGAGATCCCAAGATGCTGTGCAATTTCCTTGCCGGAGTAGCCGTTGATCAGCCGCATTTCCAGCGCCGAACGGTAGGTCGGGGGAAGCTGAGAGAACAGATGGACAAGCTCGTTATAGCTTGTTGGATCGCTGACATCTGCCGAAAAAGTATCCCAATCCTCTTGCGGCAGATCCTTCTGTTTGCGTCTCAGAATCATAATTGCTTCGTTTTTCACTATAGAGATGATCCAGAAGCCTAATTTCTTACAAGGAATTTCGGAAATCTCATTAAAATGATGGATCACCTGTAAAAAAGCGTTCTGCACGGCATCTTCAGCATCATGCGGATCTCTCAAAATACGGAGCGCCGTCTGCTCAGCACGCACATGATTTTCTTCGTATAATTCTGTAAATCTGCGCTTATCTTCTTCGCTTTCCAGCGCAGCGAGTAAGTACGATAGCATGGACAACCTCCTCACGAGGCGAGATACCCCGCGAAATGATTATAAGCATCGTTTGGCAGATAAAACAAGTCCCAGAACACAAGTTGAAACTTTGCACAAAGGGACAACGCCCTAATTGGTTGAATCGTCAAAAAATAAAAACTATGTAAGAAATCGACCGCCTGATGCATCTATAAAGCAGCAAAATCAATTCAACGAATGGACTAAGAGGAAACGCCTCTGATCATTGCAGAACATGACGTTGTCGTCGCACAAACAGGAAACTACACCTATCTGTTCAGAACACCGAGTAATGCCGAATATAGCAAATCAGACTCTATGCTTGCAAAAGCCTATCAGGATCTTATTGCATAGCAAGACTTTATTATCTCTCATATCTATGCAACCGGTCAGGCCGTGATCTTGCCAGACGAGCAAGCGGATATTAACCTATTTGATGAAGCGAAATGACTTTACAGAGAGGAGAATCCCGAACATGCAATCGTCACGTATCATACAGTCGAGCAAAAGGCTTTTGTTCGCCGCGCCATTTCTCGCAATTCTCGTCCCTCTTTTCTTCACCCTCTCAATCCGCTCGCAGCCGTCTCTCGTCTCTCCGTCCGGCGACTCGCCTCTGATCGCATATGTACATGAGTGCATGACGCCCGGTTTCTGGATGAACATGATTGGAGAAGGCACCTTTTACGGCCATTTGCTCTCTTCACCGAAATACCAAATCGGGGTGCTGCTGATTTTCCAGAGTCTCGCCTGCGTCGTGATCACGCTTCTTCTGCTCTGGTCAACGCTGTACTGCAAAAAGTCCTATCTCGCGCCGTTTACGGTCGCCTATGCACTTATGTCCGCGCTCATTTTCTTAGCCACTATGGGCGACAGCATCATCATCCAGGGAGTAGGGCAATACTGCGCTCCCATGCTCTGGGGCTCTTATCTGCAGGAGGGGGGCGGCCTCGGCTCGTTCCTCGTCTATCTGGCCGTCGTGGGATGCTATCTTGTCAGCCTTGTGCGCAGCCGCAAGGCGAAATAATACAGGTCACAGGGATAATCATATTTATTTTATATAGGCACTGCTGCTAACTTGGATTGTCCCAGTTCAAAAGTATTTTCTTTTCTCCAAAAGAGCTTACAACATCAGCAATTAGTCGCCACTAATCTACTATGACATGGAGATGATCTTATGAAGCGAACAACACAGGGATTTTCGCATCTTCTACTTACTCTCACCTTACTGCTTTCAATGGTCGGATGCAGCGGGAAAGAACCGCCGCAGGCAAATCGGTCAGATGCAGCACCAACGGCGCTGACTATCGCTGATCTCAAAGAGATTTTATCAGCACTGGATGCATCGAATTCAACTCTGACCTACTGCAATGGTGAAAATGAGGAAACCCATCCTGCAAATGCTGCCATCCGTACAAAAAAGTACATAAAGGAATTGCAAGATTACGATGTATGGGAGACTTGCCAACCGCCTGAGAACTGGAATCCCAGCGGTGAATATTATTATAAGTTCCACGGCGATGGTATATCGCTTATCTCCTATCAAAACGGTTTTACTGGCCTTCAGCCGTTCCATGTGACTACCGATACTGGTGATGGCTGGTTCAGACTATCTGATATTCCCGCAGAACAAGACAATTCAGCGCAGCAGTTTGGTTGGATGGTTTATGACACTTTTGGAAAATGGTATAGTGAAGCTCGGACTGCTGACCTTTACCGCAGCACAAGCCCCCCTCTCACCGCAGATGAGTTGGATGAGCTTGAGGCTTACACAGCCTGCCAGGTAAGCACTTACATTGAGGAATGGGGCGGATATACGGTCTCCCCCACGCCCATTAGCTGCTTCTTCACCTCGCTATATGATGATCCCCGCGACATGGACGCAAACACATTTATCACCTACTGCCCGAGCCTGAAAGTCCTTGATTCGGATGACGAAGATGAATTTCGGCTCGTACAGAAGAAGATAAACTTCCGAGCGACGGATGGCCACCTGCTAACACTTGAAGAAATGCCCACACCATGTCATCGCTTACCGCGAAGCTACATCAACGACATCCTAATGCAGTACGCCGGTATCACCATAGAGGATATGCACTCGGACTGGAAATCTAATCTGTGCTATATTCCAGAAACGGACTGTTTCTACACCTTTACAAGTGACTTTGGCCCTGGAGCATTTAATCCGAGCTACGGTGAAAAGAGCGGTGCCATTGTCACATTGTGGGGAGCATCGTCCTGTAACGAAGGTCCAGCCGTTTTGACACTGCAGAAAAACGGAAACGGCTGGCTTATCCGGTCGTTCCAGGCAATATGACAGTATTTACATGTGCTGACCACGCAAGGCTACCGGTTCCAGTAAGCCCTTTCAGTTCGCAGTATTACAACAATTAGGCGGAACAAATGTGAAATAAATCCTTATTGCAAATACCATCAGTAACGACCATTTGCCGTCTCTGTAGTATCAAAGGCGGCGATAAGCACGATCTGCTTACCGCCGCCTAATTTATGCCGCTACTATTCCTTTGTGAGCTCGTCGGCGTCCTTACAGAGCCGTATGTATTTAGCCGCTTCCTCGGCGCTCATTCCGGCAAAGAACGTCCTGACGCAAGATGGGACATCGCCTTTCGGCACGATCCCAACCAGTGCATCTACGCTGATCCCTAAAGAGCGCGAAAAATGTGCGACCGTATCCAGCTTCGGATTGGTCTTTCCTCGCTCCAGGTCAGAAATGCTGCGATCCGTCGTCCCGAGCTTTTCGGCCAATTCAATTTGTGTCAGGCCCAGTTCGCGCCGCGTCCTGCTCAGGGCAGCTCCAAAAAGATTGCAAATATCGTGCATACCTTCACCCTTCCTATTGTTTTCATTCTAATTGGAACCACGCTTCTGATGAATGCTGTTGAGCTCCAAGATATTAGAATCGTGGTTCTAATCACTCGTAGAAATAGCGAGGTATTATTATGGACAAAGGGAAACCTCGGGAGGTTCCGTAAAAAAAGGACCCGGCGTTTGGAGTCCTATATGGCTTTTCAGTCTGGAAGGATGCGCCGGGTAAAGGGGACAAATACGAAGAAGAATTAGAAGTAAAGCTCTATTCTTGCGAAGTATATTTCGCCTGCACGGCGATTCATCATTTTATCGATAAAAAGGCAAGCGTACAGCCGCAGCTGTACGCTTGCACTTTTCTTATCCAACGGCGATCACGTCCTGACTGCCGCTGCCGAGATCCACCGTTTCTGAAATTTTGTCCATTTCAAAATTTTCAGAACACGGAGGACTTAAATATGAAGAAGCGAGATGCATACCATTCCGACTACTTGACCATGTATCCCTGCCTGAAGGAGCGCCCGGACATTTTGAAGTTCCTGAAACAATGCGACCGAAAGCAGGAGTATCTGGAGTACGATTTGAAGGTAAATCGCACTCGAACGAACAAAAGGACAATGGAAACAGTAATCTGGCCGCAGAGAGAGCTTTCCTACGAACACCTCTTAGAGGAGCACCAATTTGCTCAACAGGAGCCTTCTCCGGAGGAGACCTTGCTTCATGAAATCGAGTTGGAAAATCTGCGCTGCGCGGTAGAACGACTGCCAAACGATGAGAGGCTTCTCCTTCATTTGCGGTACTGGTGCGATTTCAGCCAGGCGGAAATCGCCCGACACCTTGGCGTAACGCAGCAGAGCGTCAGCTATCAGGAGCGGTGTATTCTGAGGAAATTAAAAAAACTTCTGAAAAATTGAAAATTCTTTTTGTAGAAATGCGTCTGTGGCGGGTACTTAAGTGAAGGGATCAAATACTCTTCTCCCTGCCGGTCAAAGCGGCAGGTTTTGCTCTTTGAAAAATGCCGATACAACAGCGGCTATATCCGGTGACGAATAACGTCAGCTGACGGTCCCCTGACGAGGGGGAACAGCGATGCGGCGGGTGCGCGAAGACCACCTGCATCGGACAAGCCTCCGATGTCAATGAACGGCCTTTTAAGGTGCCAAGCGAAACTCACCCAGCCAAAAGCAGGCGTGGCAGCCTGTTTTGCAATGATCCCGTCAGCCCTGAACAAACAGCCTGTCCAGCCACAGTCTCAAGCAATGGGGGCAGCTCGGAGAGATCCTCGGAGGGGTGAGATTCCCGTTGGGCGCTGCCAAGCGCCGGTTCGTTCAGCCGCCCGACAGTCCGGGAAGTAGTGTCGAATAGGACTGAGCAAAGACAAATTTCAGAAACGGCGAGGGCCGCTCCATATCCGGTTATAGCAGTATGCTTCCAACCAAGACAGGAGCGGCCCTCTGTTCTTTCCTCCCTTAATGTGCTATATTTTTTTAAATAGATCTTATTTTGCGAGGGGGAGGTTATTCAGTGAGAAACTACAGTTTAAACCCTACGGAGGAAAACGCGTATAAACTACTGCGGGAAAATCCTATACAACGAAATGAATATGTGTTCCAATTTGTCCGGCTGTTGACACATATGGAGGATAATTGCTATTCCGTTGCGCTGAATGGGGATTGGGGCAGCGGTAAGACCTTTTTTGTGAAACAGGTCAAGTTGATCTTGGATGCGCACAATCCGCAATTTCGTATGGAAGATGAAACTCGCAGAGAAATTCGGACATTGTATAAAGCAGACGAAAAGCCAAACTCCTATGCTACCGTATATTATGATGCATGGACCTATGACAACCATGACGATCCGATTTTGTCGCTGGTTTATGCTGCCAGTCAAAGTGGGCAGAAAGCTGATTTAAGCGATAGTCCATCTCATGTACTCGAAGCAGCTGCCGCCGTTTTTGATGCGTTTACAGGGAAGAATTTAACCTCCCTAGTCAAAGGCCTTGGAAAGGTGGAAATCAAGGATCGCCTTTCAGAGATCAGGGATACAGAAGAACTGAAAAGCAAAATACATGAGTTTATCGACACGCTCACCGCAGAAAAGGCAAACCGGTTAGTGTTTTTTATTGATGAGCTGGACCGATGCAAACCCGACTATGCGATACGCTTTTTGGAGCGTATCAAGCATTATTTCGACGATGAGCGTATCACCTTTGTATTTTCAGTAAGCCTTACGCAACTGCAATGGACGATACGGAATTATTATGGCAATGGATTTGATGCTACAAAATATTTGGACAAGTTTTTTGACCTTCGTGTTTCAATTCCAAATGCCGACTACGAAAGATTCCTTCGAGATCGACTGGAGATTGGCTCGGATGAAACCGCAGGCATTGTTTGCCATGAGGTTGTACGGCAGTTTAACTTTTCGCTTCGGCAAGCTGAGCGATATGCACGGCTGATAAAAATTGCTGAACCACAATTTGATTGGCTGCGTAGGAGCACAAGTTTTGACCTTGATAGAGCCTTTACGGCAAGTTATATTATTCCAATCATCATAGGACTTCAGATGTATGATTTGGATATGTACCACCGATTCGTAACAGGAAACGACTCCACCCCAATGAAAAAAATCCTTATGGGAATAGGCATACTTGAATGTACTCCGTTCTTAGCCAGGGAAGAATCTCTCATCCATAATGGTGAAGATATCGAGATACGCGATGAATCGGGCGTAAACCTTGTGAAAGTTGCAGATAGACTGGAGGAAATCTATCAGGCAATATTCGGAAGAAAAGATGTCTTTGGAGATCGAACAAAGTATATAGGAATGATGCGATTTACAGACAAAACAAGATCATATGTCGAGGGCATCACAGCAATGCTTTTCCCTGGTGCGAATTATAACTAAAAGACACATAACGAGAACTCCCAAACTCGCTTGTAAAGTGAGCTTGGGAGTTCTTGCTATAACTTAAGTTGGGTCACAAAAGAAGTGTGATACACTTTCAGCAAAGGTAAAATCTATCGTTTTATCTCTGAGCCAGCAAATGTGTTTTCAGCAGCGCGTTTTGCAGCGCTCTATGATCCTCATGCGACTGCCACCAGCAGGGCTGGAGGAAGTCAAGCGCCTTTTCCGCCCACCGGTAATCCTCGCGCCGAAGGTCACCCCTCGCGGCGCTGCGCTGAAATCTCCGGTTCTGCTCCCGCACGGCGCGATCAACGCTGTCGCGGTTTAGGTACAAATCCAAAAAGCCGCACACGATCGCGGCCTCCTCTGTCGTATAAAACATTCTTCTTCCTCCAATCACAAACGCGTTCCATTGTAGCATGACGTACGCACTTTTGAAACTGACTGTTTCCACAAGATTCCTCACAAAAGTTTTATACAAACAGTTGTTCGATTTATAGCGTTATGCTATACTGGTAGACACTAAGAGCGAGGAGGTGCACCATGCGGCGGACATATATTGCAATTGACTTAAAATCGTATTATGCGTCTGTCGAGTGCATGGAGCGCGGCCTTGACCCGATGACGACCAATCTGGTCGTAGCAGATCTTAGCCGCACGGAGAAAACCATTTGTCTCGCGGTATCGCCTTCTCTGAAGGCATACGGTATTTCCGGCAGAGCACGGCTCTTTGAAGTGGTTGAGCGCGTCAAGGAAGTCAACGCCGAACGACGGCGCAAAGCAGGCGGCAATCTTTTTGAAAAGAGCTGCGACGCCAATGAACTGGCGGCTGACCCGTCGCGCGCGGTGGGCTATCTTGTCGCGCCGCCGCAGATGGCGAAATACATTCAGATCAGCACGCAGATCTACAATGTCTATCTCAAATACATCGCGCCCGAGGATATCCACGTCTACTCCATCGATGAGGTGATGATGGACGTGACCAGCTACCTCGAGACGTATCACATGACCGCCCGCGAGTTGGCAAAGACCATGATCCTCGATGTGCTGCACACCACGGGCATCACGGCCACGGCGGGCGTCGGAACAAATCTCTACCTCTGCAAGGTCGCCATGGACATCATGGCGAAGCACGTCGCGCCGGATGAAAATGGCGTCCGCATCGCAGAGCTTGACGAAATGAGCTACCGCAGGCAGCTCTGGGCGCACCGTCCGCTGACGGACTTTTGGCGCGTCGGAAGGGGTTACGCCAAAAAACTCGAGGCCATCGGTATCTACACCATGGGCGACATTGCAAAATGCTCCATCGGCAAGCCGAGCGAATACTACAACGAAGAGCTGCTCTACCAGATGTTCGGCATCAACGCAGAGCTGCTCATCGACCACGCCTGGGGCTGGGAGCCATGCCGGATGGAAGACATCAAAGCGTACCGGCCGGAGACAAACAGCATCAGCTCCGGGCAGGTTTTGCAGTGTCCGTACTCTTATGATAAGGCACGCCTCGTCGTGCGCGAAATGGCAGAGGCCGTCGCAATGGATCTGCTTGAAAAACGCCTCGTGACCGACCAGCTCACGCTGACGGTCGGCTACGACATTGAAAACACCGCAGGCGGCAATTTCCGCGGCGAGATCGTGACGGACCGCTACGGCAGGAAAATCCCCAAGCATGCACACGGTACAGCGAATTTACCGCGCAAGACGTCCTCTGCGCGCAGCATCATGGATGCCGTTCTCAGCATTTATGACGAAAAGGTCAACCCCAAGCTGTCCGTCCGCAGGATCACCATCACGGCGAACAAGATCGTGAGCGAGGACGATGTCCCGCAGGAAGCCGGAATGCCGGTACAGTTCAACCTGTTCGACGATATCGCGGCGCAGGAACAGCAGCGCAAGGATGAAGAAATCAGATTGGAGCGCGAACGCAAGATACAGGAAGCGATGCTGGGCATCAAGAAGAAGTTTGGCAAGAACGCCATTTTGAACGGCGGGAGCTATTTAGACGGCGCGACCGCCCGAGAGCGCAACGGCCAGATCGGAGGGCACAAGGCATGAGCGGCAAATACGACGATATCATTGACCTCCCGCATCCGACCTCGCAGAACCATCCGCGCATGTCGCTGCACGACCGCGCGGCGCAGTTTTCCCCCTTTGCAGCCCTGACCGGCCACCACGCTGCCATCGCGGAAACAGGTCGGCTAACGGACCGGCGCATCGAACTCGACGAGAGCGAGATTACGCGCGTCGACGCAGAATTGCAGCACCTTCAAGAACTGCTCCCCGGCAGGCCAACAGTGTCCATCACCTACTTCGCGCCGGATGAGAGGAAAAATGGCGGGAGCTACCAGACCGTCACCGGCGAGGTCAAGCGCATCGACGCGGTCGCTGGGATGATCCAAATGACGGACCGGAGAGAGATACCGATCGAAGATGTTTTCAGCGTCGAGTTAGAATTGTGAAGATTCTCGGGAGGCTTATCAGTAGACTCAAAAGCAAGTGCTTGTCCAGAGTATCCCTCTATGATATACTTTGCTATATACATAAAGATAGAGTGAGGGCCTGATATATGGACGAGAATAACCAAATCCAATTTACAAATCTGACGCTCGATTCTGCATTTCAAAAGTTCTATACTGTTCCGGATTATCAACGAGAGTATGTCTGGAAAGAGGAACAGGTGGAGCAGCTTCTGGCTGATATTACGGAGGCGTTTCGGGCAAATCGCAGCAAAGACTATTTTGTGGGAAGCGTCGTTGTCTATCCCAACGGAAAGGCTTTCGAACTGGTTGACGGCCAGCAGAGAATGACAACGTTCTTTATTCTTCTCTGTGTATTGAAAAGCTTTTATCAGAGCAATGGTATCGACACCGGAATTTTTGAACAGTGCATTCACGGGACTACAGTAGACGACTCTGGGCGTCCAGTCAGCCTATATCATCTTGAATTGCAGTATGAGGATACGAGCTCTTGTTTGCAGACGATTTCTAAAGCGAAGTTTCCGATTGAAGATAAGGCTGCTGCTGGAAAAGGCAATCTGCTTTTCAATGCCGCAAATACGATTTATAAGTATATTCTGGAGCAATTCTCGTCGTTTAATGATGAGATTGCCCCTTTCACGGGGTATGTTCTTAGACGGGTTCGCTTTGTGCAGATAGAGACCCATGATATGAGCGACGCGTTGAAGATATTTGAGACGATCAATCAGCGCGGCATTGGTTTAACGCCGATGGATCTCTTGAAAAATATGATATTCCGTCAGGTCAAAAGAGAGCAATTTGGCGAGCTCAATGTGAGATGGAAAAGAATGGTCGACCTTCTGCAAAAAGGAAAGACGAAAGAGCTTCCTCTTCGTTTCCTGCGCTATTACTTGATGGCGACCTATGATACTACGGTGGGAACGAAAGACGGAATTCTCCGTGAGGACAGTATCTATAACTGGCTGAATTCGCAGAAAGACCAATGCGGTTATGAAGACGATCCGTTCGGCTTTGTCCAGGGACTTACGACAGGCGCAGAGCGTTACATGTTCTATTTGACTGGCGGTGACGGAGCCGGAGACAATCATTTGAAAAATATTGTACGGCTGGGAGGCAGTGCTTCAAAACTTCACCTCTTGCTGCTGCTGGCCGCAGTCAACATGGATGAACAGGCGCTAACACATTTGAAGGCATTGCTGGAGTCGATGGTCTATTATTCAACGGTCAATCAGATCAAGACAAATGAGCTTGAACGGCTATACGCGCAGTGGTGTAAACAAATACGCGAGATCCATACCGATGAAGAACTCACATCTTTCATCAATGACAAGATCAGGCCGACCATATCTCAATGGAAAGTCAATAACCGCTCTAATTTCATGCGTATTGGCTTCGACTCCATGCAGCAATACAGGGTCAAATTCATTCTTGCTCGTATTACAAAGTATGTCGATGTGAGAAGGAAAAACGGTGGAGATGCATCGAACGTCGCGGAGTTCTATGAAGGCGGCATTGAAATTGAGCACATCATGCCGCAGAAGTATTCGGCAGCTTATGGAATCTCTGAAGATGACTACAACGCAGCAAAGCAGCGACTGGGAAATCTGACGCTTCTTGAAAAAACGATCAACGCATCTATTGGTGACGATGCCTTTGCAAGTAAATCGGAAGCGTACAGACAGTCAGCATATTATCTGACGAGGTCGATCGCTCAGCTTGACGATGTAGGTCAGCAGACTGCAATCAACAGGATGAATCAAAAACTCAGGTCGTGGAGCAGTTGGGGGCCTTCGTTAATTGAAGATAGACAGGCTATCTTGTATGACTTGTCAGAAGAAATATGGAGCATCGATTAAAATAGCACACAGAAACCTGTAGTGAGAACACCCAAGCCCATTTGAAAGATGGGCTTGGGTGTTTTCATTACCAAAATCAAAAAGGAGGACTTCAAATGAATCCCAACGCAGATTACCTCGGCATCGTCACCCTGCTCCACGGTCTGCGGGAGCAGGGACTGGTCAGCGGCAGCGAGGCAAAAAAGATCGCCGCGCGACTGATGGTACAGCTTGGCGCGGACATCATTATTTCTCTTTGATTTTTCGCTTTTAGGTATGGCTATTGCGGATGCTTCATGGTATTGTGTGTTGCTGAAAAAGGAGGTGTCAGCGCAATGAACGACAGCGAGAAAACCACAGGCTCTCTCGCCCCGAAGCCAAAGCCGCGGATCATCACCATCCCTGCCACCGGGCAGGATCTCACGCGTCCCCTCCGGGTGGCGGCATACGCCCGCGTCAGCTCGGACTCCAACGATCAGCTCCACTCCTATGCAGCCCAAACCGCTTACTTTGCAAAACTCATCAACGGCAATCCAAACTGGATATTTGCAGACATCTATGCCGATCAGGGCATCACCGGCACATCCGTCGAAAAGCGAGATGACTTCCTGCGGATGATGGAAGATTGCCGCAGCGGCCGCATTGACCGTATTCTTGTCAAATCCACCTCTCGCTTCGCGCGCAATACCAAAGAAAGTCTGGAGGCCGTGCGAGAGCTGAAGTCTCTCGGTGTCAGCGTCTACTTCGAGGAGCAGAACATCGATACCGCACAGGCCACCGGCGAAGCCCTCACCGCAGTATTCTCGGCGCTGGCGCAAAAAGAGAGTGAAGCCATCTCAGAGCGGATGCGTCACAGCTATCAGATGCGGATGCAGCGCGGCGTCTTCTCTACCCGCTGCGCCCCCTACGGCTACCGGCTGGTCGATAACCAACTGGAGGTCATCGAGGACGAGGCCGTTGTCATCCGGCAGATCTTTGACCGCTACCTCTCCGGCGTCAGCATGGAGGATATCGCAAAGGAGCTCACGGCGCGGGGTATCCCCACCAAGCAAAATACCCCCTTCTGGCAGGTTCGCAGTATCCAGTACATTCTGCGCAATGAAAAGTACATCGGGAACTCGCTGGTACAGAAGACCTACGCCACGGTCACTCTCCCCCACCGAAAAAAAGAAAACAAGGGCGAGGAGGATCAATACCTCATCGAAGAAACCCATCCGCCTATCGTCAGTCAGGAGGTGTTCGACAAGGTCCAGCAGCTCCTATCCCGAAAAAGTGCTTCCATTCCGCCCAGGTCCGGTATCCCCCATCCCCTCTCCTGCAAGATCGTATGCGGACATTGCGGAGCGATCTGCAAGCGAAAGGTATGCCGCGGCACCGCCTATTGGGTATGTCAGACGCATGAAAAAAGTGGCGAAAGCTGTCTCACCATGCAAACGCCCGAATCGGAGATCACAGAAGCCTTCCTCCGCGTATACTTCCGGCTCAAACGGTACGGAGAGGAAATTCTCACACAACTCATCCAAGCTCTCCAGGCTGCCAAGACCGGAAGACTTCTCTGGAGTGAGGATATCATTTCACTCAACAAACGAATCGCAGATATTGCAAGTCAGGAACGATTGCTGGCCCAGCTCAAGCAGCAGGCCATCGTCGATCCTGACATTTTTATATCCCGCAGCAACCAACTGGCTGAACAGCGCCGCGAGGCAAAGCTGAAGAAATCCCGCATTCTGCGCGCCGAGGACGATCAGACGATCCAGCGCACGCAGGAACTTCTGGACATTCTGGAAGAAGGGCCGGATCTGCTGATGACCTTTGACGGGGCGCTGTTCAGCGAGTTGGTTGAGAAAATCACCATTCAGAATAACAGCACAGCAATCTTCCGGCTCATCAACGGGCTGGAACTTCCCGAACACTTTGAAAGGAGAAAATAACGATATGGCATCCAAGCGAAAAATGGTCTTCGGCTACCGCATGGAGTTTGGGGACATCAGTCCCTGCCCCGAAGAGGCGGAAACGGTACAGTACATCTATACAGCATACCTCACCGGTGCATCCTTCCGGCATCTTGCAAAGGAACTCGATAAAAGGGATGTTCCTTACGACGCAGGCAAACGCTGGAATGTAAACATGGTGGCTCGAATTTTGGAAGACAGCCGCTATATCGGAACGGAGGTCTACCCCGCACTCATATCTGCGGAGCAGCTTCAGGCAGTGCAGGAGCGTCGAAAGCAGAAACGCTCTATCCCCTCTCGAACCCCCGCGCAGGCTGAGCTTTACAGGCTCTGCGGCGGCACAGTCCCCGACAGCGTTGCGCGAAAAGTCCTCAAGATATTGAATCAGGTGGTAGGTGATCCGTAGCTCATCAAGATAGAGGCATTCGGTGTTCCCAGCACAGAAGATATTCGGCGGCTCCGGCTGGAGCTGGACAGGCTTCTGCATACGCCGCCCGTGAATGAAGAAGTCGCACGGCAGAAAGCGATGGAGCTTGCGGTCTTGACCCTTATAAGTGTCCAGATGGAGGAACATGAAGCCCACCGCCTCCGCAGCATCTTCGGGCGAAGGTCAAAGATGGTCGAACTGGACGCAGAACTGTTGCGGCAGGGAGTCCAGAGCGTCGAATGTCAGGACGACAATGTGCGCGTTCATCTGAAAAATGGTCAATGCCTGGAAGCATAGGCCATCCCCGCGATTGACGAAAGGAGCGTGACAGCTCATGGCAGAGCCTCGTCCGGAAAGAAAAATCATTATCATTCCGGCGAAAAAGGAATCTCCGCAGGAACAGGCAAAGAAACGAAATCTGCGCGTCGCCGCTTACTGCCGCGTATCCACCGGCGATGAGGAGCAGCTGACCAGCTATGAGAACCAGAAAGCCTTCTACACCGAGAAGATCATGAAGAATCCTGATTGGACGATGGTGGACATCTTCGCAGATGAGGGCATCACAGGAACCTCCACCTGCCGGCGCAAGCAGTTCCTTCGCATGATCCGCCAATGCCGGCAGGGCAAAATCGATATGATCCTCGCCAAATCGGTCTCCCGCTTCGCCAGAAACACGCTGGATACCATCAGCTATACCCGTGAGCTGCGAGGCCTCGGCATCGCCGTGATCTTCGAGGAGCAGAACATCAACTCCATCTACCCGGAAAGTGAATTCCTCATTGCGCTCCACGCCGCCTTCGCCCAATCCGAAAGTGAATCCATCTCCGCCAATGTCCGCTGGGGCAAGCGTCAGTCCATCAAGGACGGCAAGGTCACCTTTCAATATAAAACCATGCTGGGCTACGAAAAAGGGCCGGATGGCGCCCCCGTGGTCATCCCCGAAGAAGCCGAAATCATTTGCCGAATCTTTGAATGGTACCTTGCCGGAAGAAGTGTCCAAAACATTCGACAGGCGCTGGAGGCCAGTGGTGTCCGCAACGCTGCCGGAACAACGGAATGGACTACCAGCAACCTGCGCTCCATCCTCACCAACGAAAAATACTGTGGGGACGCCCTGCTTCAGAAAACCTTCATCAAGGACTGTATCAGCAAAAAAGCAATATTGAATACAGGCCAGCTTCCCAAGGTCCTCATTCAGGACAACCATGAAGCTATCGTCAGCCGCGAGATGTTCGATGCCGTACAGCTTGAAATTGCGCGGCGCCGTGCGCAGGATGGGCGCACAAGAAAAAGCGCCCCTACCGGACGCGGCAAATTCAGCGGCAAGTATGCACTCAGCGGACTGCTGTTCTGCGCGGAATGCGGCACAGCCTACCGACGCGTCGTATGGACACAGCACGGCGAAAAGCGCGCGGTATGGCGCTGTACGAGCCGCCTGGACTATGGAAAGAGATACTGCCTGCATTCTCCGACGCTGGACGAGGGGCCTCTCCAGCAGGCCGTGCTGAGTGCCGTTAACTCTGCCATGTCCGATCACGGCACTCTGACCGCGCAGCTTATTGACACAATGGAGCAGGAGCTTGCCCCTATCCCCGGCGAGAGCATGAGTCTCGGAGATATTGACCGAGCCACGGAAGGCTTGGGACAGCAGTTCAACGATCTCTTACGAGAAGCCGCCGATGCGAATAACGTTGACAGCTACACTGCACAGTTCCAATCCATCTCCACGGCAATGGCAGAGTTCAAGCGCCGCAAAGCCAAGATTCTGCAAATTCGTCAGGAACAGGAGCAGACGAACCGCCGTGTGCAGGCGGTCGCGTCGGTGCTGAAAACTGCGTCAAGTGAGCTTACGGAATGGGATGATAATGTGGTCTATCAGCTCTTGGAGAAGGTCACCGTCCTGTCCCGAGAGCGCATCCGTGTGACGCTGCGGGATGGGCTGGAAATCGAGCAGGCTGTGGAACAGCCCAAGAGGAGGAAGTTTGCATAATCTATGTGACTGGCAACACTCGGGGAAACTTCCTCCCCTTCCGGTCAGAGCGCTTTGCGGAATGAGTCGAGATGGTGAAGAATAATGTAGAATTCAGATTCTGCTGTGGGAAAAGATTATGCGGACCCTATAAGTAGGGTGGCAAAGGAAAAAGCAGCGAATACACCATTCTTTCCTTTATCCCTTTCATTCAGGTACCAATTAGTATCAAAACCCACAATACAAGCCGCATCATGGTAAGTCAAACTATAATAGATTGAAATAACATATGGTTAGGGCTATACAGATTTTTGAAATTGTGTTATATTTTTATTAGAATTCTTATGCGTTATATAGGAATCATAAGGCTATAGTAGGTTTAGAAATAACGAGAGGTACATATGTCAGATGACTTTACACTTGAACTCTTTCAAAATGCAGTTGAGAAGCACATTGCGCACTTGAAAGAGCATGGGACCTCTGATGAGAAAATTGCCAACGCACTCGCTCATGCAGATTTTTCTAAACCATTTGACTCAGTTACAGAACAAATGGCAATGGATTCTGTTTCACATATCGAATCCACAATGTATGAACGTATATTAGAAGTTCGAGCACAAACTGCCGAGTTTTTAGCCCGTAATGAGCAACTTTGGGGAAAATGCTTCGTTGCGTCAGAAACAATGTATACTCTGGTTCTGGAAACGATTCAGGCATATAATAATTACTTAAAGCATCAGCCTGAGGAATATCTGGAAGAAAAGCGATACACTATAGAGGCATTAAGCAAGTTACATGGCAGAGCATGTCAGCAATTTTTAGAAATTACTTATCTTCTAAAGCTTGGATTCGCGGATGGTGCATATGCAAGATGGCGTTCATTGTACGAACTCAGCATCATAACAGAGTTTATCAGCGATAACGGTGAGGCCATTGCACATGCATATTGCGATGCAGCAAATGCAGATAATAGCTGGTACGACTGGGCAAAAGAATATCCAAAGTTTTCTAAAAAGAAGCACATTCGCTTTGCTGATATACAGAAAGAATGTTCATCTACAACAGAGGAATGGTTAGCTCACTATAAATTAGCAAATCGAATAGTTCACGCTACGCCTAATGGGACTTTTGGGCGATTAGGACAACCTGATAATATTGATGAGAACAACTATATTTGTGCTGGTCACAGCGATTACGGTCTTGCGTGTCCTGCGGTCAATGCAGCCATATCCCTTTGCATAGTTACTACTCTTTACTTAACTGTTGTTCCATATGGTGATGGAATTGTTGCACTAAAATGCATCTCAAAATGGGTTGATATCGTTGAAAAGTATTATTCAGAGGTCGAAAAAACATGCTTTAATAATACAGATATTCCCCGCAGAACCCGAATTGATGGCTCTAAAATATAGCTTTAGTCGCGCCCATTCAAGAATGTCTCGAATGGGCGCGCTTCTAGTATATCGCTATTATTCATTCTCGCAAGGCAAAGCTCCCCCCCTTTAAGGGGAATCGCATGCCTGCACTAGTCTGTCCAATTGGCGGCGAATTGTGCAACAGCTTGTTGCACATATTCATTGAGGACGCAATATTTCTCTGATAAGCAAGTCCTATAGCAACAAAGATTACTATTTTTTCAGAAAGGGGTGTCGCACGTGAACATCCGCAAGCCCGTAGACTACAGCACTCTATTCTCCAAGCTGGACAAGCTCATGGCAGCAAAGCTGCCGCAGATGGAATTGTACCGCGAGATTGGCCAAGTGGTCAGCGGCAGAGCGGAAAAAGGTGCGGCTGTTGCAGCGTCCGAGTACTTAAAAATGACTTGCCCTGATGTTGAAGGCTTTTCTCCACGCAATTTGCGCCGTATGCGGGCGTTTTACGCAGCCTACGAGAAATCCCCTGAAACCATGAGGCAGGCGATGACCCTCGGCTGGACGCAGAATGTGGCGATTTTAGAGCGGTGCAGCAGCAACGAGGAACGCGCGTGGTACATTCGAGCTGTGCTGCACTTTGGCTGGAAAAAAGCAAAACTGCTGGAAGCCATAGAATCTCAGGCGTGGCTGCATTCTTCTCTCGACGAGCCGATGGTTTCCTGCTATACTGGAGAAAAAGAAATCTCTCAGGAGAGCGAGTGCGATGAAGAAAATACTCTTTGTATGCCATGGAAATATCTGCCGCAGCCCGATGGCGGAGTTCGTGATGAAGGACTTGGCGAAGAAGGCAGGACTTGCCTCACAGTTCCATATCGAGTCGGCGGCTACCAGTCGGGAGGAGATCGGCAACCCAGTCTATCCTCCGGCACGGCGCAAGCTGGCAGAGCACGGGATATCCTGCGACGGTCACACGGCGCGACAGCTCACCAATGCCGATTACGAGAAGTACGACCTGCTGATTGGCATGGACAGAGCCAATCTTCGGGATATGTACCGCATCTGCGGCGGCGATTTCTCAGGCAAGCTTCATCTCCTGCTGGACTATACCGATCATCCCCGCAATGTAGCCGATCCGTGGTATACCGACGATTTCGAAGCAACTTGGCAGGATGTGCTGGCAGGTTGCCAAGGGCTGCTGCATGAACTGATGGAGGGAAACGAAAAATGCTGATGAATTCCAACGAATACCTGAATATCGTCGAATCGATCAAGCAGGAGATCCGCACGGCGCAATACCGTGCTACGGTCAGCGTCAATCGAGAGCTGCTGGTTCTCTACCACTCCATCGGCGAGGTCATCAATGAGCACAAGACATGGGGCAACAAATTTGTTGAAAACCTTGCCGCCGATATTAAAATTTCTTTCCCGGACACTACTGGCTACTCTGTGAGAAACCTGAAATACATGGCGAAGTTTGCGGCGGCCTATCCGGGCGATGAATTTGTGCAACAGCCTGTTGCACAAATTCCGTGGGGACACAATATCACTCTGCTGGACAAGCTCCCTGATAACGAAGAACGCCTCTGGTATGCAGAAAAAATTACAGAGAACGGCTGGTCTCGCAATGTGCTGGTCCACCAAATCGAAAGCAGGCTGTATCAGCGGCAGGTGCTGGCAGAGAAGGTGTCCAACTTTGAAAGCCGTCTACCGTCTCCGCAGAGCGAACTCGCGGCCCAGACAATGAAAGACCCGTATATTTTTGATTTTATCCCGTTCAAAGAGGACATGGTAGAGCGTGACATCGAGCAGGCGCTGGTCAAGGATGTGACAAAACTCCTGCTGGAGCTGGGAACCGGCTTTGCGTTCCTCGGCAATCAGTACCACCTCAATGTGGGCGGCGATGACTTCTACATCGACCTGCTGTTCTACAACCTCAACCTTCGCTGCTATGTGGTGATTGAGCTGAAGACCGGCGAGTTCAAGCCGGAATATGCCGGACAGCTTAACTTTTACCTCTCTGCTGCGGACGGCATCCTAAAGAAGGAGCAGGACAATCCCTCGATTGGTCTGCTGCTCTGCAAAAGCAAAAATGACCTTGTGGCGGAGTATTCGCTCAAGGATATGAGCAAGCCCATCGGCGTCAGCGCCTATCAGATCACCAGCAACCTGCCGGAAGAACTGGAGCGCCAACTGCCGTCCGTGGAGGATATCCAGAAGCGAATCAAGACTTAAAATAAATAGAGGGCAAAGAGAAATCGTCGATGTGCCCGTAGTAACCGATCACCCTTTGATATGTAGAATTTCATTATGCAAATATAGAGTAGAATAACTAACATGAGTAAATGTCACTTCGAAATAGCCTTAAATTTTTGTCAACGCATTTTCGCCTCAAAAAAGGCAAAAAAGATTTTTATAAAAATCATAAATCAAATTTTGTCGGGAATAGTGTTCGCAATTGTTGCAGCTTTGCTTACTGCTAAGATTATAGAGCACGATGAGCATCTCCGTGTAATTAATGCACAGTTGAACAACCTGTCAAATGTATATATTGGCTGTAGTAAACAATGGGCTGATGAAACATTTGGTTATCCACAATTTGTAGGGCAAAAGGACAATTACCTGTTATCCGCATACATTAGTGATTATTTTGTTTTACAAATTGCATACGATCAGTCTCAATCAGCAAAAGCATATATTATAACATCATTGGATAATACGGATAAAATAGATATTCGACTTACGGACAGCACATTACACAATAGTTTTATTCTTGGTGAACTCTCATACTATGATTTTCCCGGAATACCAGAACATATTTGGGGCTTTGTATCTAATGGTAATGCCCGTGCTTTTTATGGAGAGTCATATTACTATATGAGTGGTGGCAATTACTACGAATACTACATTGCATCTTTTGACTATGGGAAAACAGGGAAAAACCCGCAAGGCTTTATAGATAGTCTGACCTTTTCAAACAATGGACCTATTGATGATGAAATGTCAGAAATGTCCCCCTCCAGCTACAACACATTAGTTATCAAAGATCGTAAAAACAATTATCCAAACTCATACGGTGTATCGACTCTCGATGTTGATATGAGCAGTCTTTTCTTCTCCTATGATTGGTTCAATAGTCAGCAACTGCGAAATAAGCTTGATGATATCCGTTCATAATTAGAAACAAAGTCCAGCAACTATTTATATCCAGAATGGAGTACCTTGCCAAAAGTCCTCGAAATCGTCAGGAGTGTGTTGATAAAGAAGTATCTTGAAAGCATTGAAAATACTAACTTTATTGACAGACGCCCAAGGAAACAGGTCGAGAAAGGACACTATCTGAAAAGGTAGTGTCCTTTTTTCATGCCCTTTTCCAAAAATAAGGAGGAACACAAGATGGCGGAGAGCATGATATACGATTATTACTACGGAGACGAAAGCAGTCAATTTTCTTTTTACCGCATCCCCCGCCAGCTTGTCACCGGGCCGCAGTTCAAAAAAATCTCCACAGACGCGAAGCTGCTGTATGGCCTCCTGTTAGACCGTATGGGGCTGTCTGCCCGAAATGGTTGGTATGATACAGAGGGTAAGGTCTATATTTTCTATACGCTGGACGAGATAGAAGAAGATTTAGGCTGTGGCCATGAGAAGGCCGTAAAACTATTATCTGAGTTAGATACAGTCAAGGGCTGCGGTCTGATCGAGCGAGTAAAGCAAGGCCAAGGCAGACCAACAAAAATCTATGTCAAACGCTTTACGGCCCGCCGAGTTCCTGCTGAAACCCCTGCGCCGCAGGAGATTCCCAGACTTCCGAAAATCGGAAGTCAAGAAGTCGGAAAATCAGAAGTCAAGAGTTCCGATAATCCGAAGTCAAGACTTCCGTTTTTCCGAAGTGCAGACTTCGGAAAATCAGACGGTAATTATATTGAATCTAATCAAACTGATTTTAGCTATAAAAATCAATCTATCCATCCATCGCCTTCCGCCGAGCAGCCGAGATGGATGGATAGAAGCGAGTATCTGAGAGAAATCAAAGAAAATATCGAATACCCGTTTCTTTGTCAACAGTTCAATGCCGACGATGTGGATGAGGTCGTGGGGCTAATGGCAGATGTGATGTGTTCCACACAGTCAACCGTGCGGATCGGCGGAGAAAACATACCGCTGTCGCAGGTGCAAGCCCGCTTCTACCGGCTGGACTACTCGCTGATGGTCTATGTGTTTGAGTGCCTGCGCCGCAATACCACCCAAGTCCGTAATATCCGCGCTTATCTGCTTACCACGCTGTTCAATGCCCCGCTTACGATGAATAACCATTATCAGGCCGAAGTCCAACATGACTTCGGCCTTTAATTTTTGGTTGAAAATGTGACTCAAAATGAGACACATTTTTCGACATAAAACTTGAATTTGGAGGTAAATCAATGTCCAACGAAAAGAAAAACCCGCTGATTGGTGCGTTTCGGACGCCTGTTGCCGGAGTACCGCCCACTTCCGCACCGCCTATTCCAGCCAAAGAAACCAAACCGCCCATTCTATCGCCCGCCGCTGTCAAGCCCGGTGAAGTGAAGAAGCCTGCTGAACCGGCCAAGGACGATAAGGCGGCCAAGGATGGAAAGCCCACTGCGCCCCCGGTCACTCCCGCCAAACCTGACGAGGCGAAGAAGTCCGCCGAACCCGCCAAGGACGATAAGGCAACCAAGGATAGTAAGCCCGCTGTGGCTCCGGTCGCTCCTGCCAAAGCTGACGAGGTGAAGAAGCCCATCGAACCCGTCAAGGATGATAAGGCGGTCAAGGCTGATAAGCCCGCTGTGGCTCCGGTCACTCCCGCCAAGCCTGACGAGGTGAAGAAGCCTGCTGAACCTGTCAAAGATGATAAGGCGGTCAAGGCTGATAAGCCCGCTGAGGCTCCGGTCACTCCCGCCAAACCTGATGAGGTGAAGAAGCCCGCCGAACCCGCCAAGGACGATAAGGCAGTCAAGGTTGATAAGCCCGCTGCGGCTCCGGTCACTCCCGCCAAGCCTGCCGAGGTGAAGAAGCCTGCCGAACCCGCCAAGGACGATACGGTTGCCAAGGATGCTAAGCCTGCCGTGACTCCGGTTACTCCCGTCAAACCTGATGAGGTGAAGAAGCCTGCTGAACCTGCCAAGGACGATAAGGCGGCCAAGGATGGTAAGCCTGTTGCGGCTCCGGTCACTCCCGCCAAGCCTGACGAAGTGAAAAAGTCTGCTAAACCTGCTAAGGACGATAAGGCAGCCAAGGATAGCGAGTCCGCTGATGCTCCCGTTGCTCCCGTCAAGCCTACCGAGGTTAAAAAGCCCGATGAACCGGCCAAGGCGGCGGTGACGCAGAAATCGCCGGAACAGCCGAAGGATGCTGCTACGGCTACCCGTACCGCAGATGGGCCGAAAGGCTCTGCTGTGACCAAGGTGTTTGAGGATCGGCTGGATGCCCCCTCCGAAGCCGATTTTTTCAAGCTGCCTATCCCCAATGAGGGAGAAATTTACAGTATGGCCGTTCATCCGGCATATCTGAAGGACTTTCTGGATCATCCCTTTACTGTGAACCGTGAGACGCAGGACTATAAAGACTTATTTGAGTCCATCAAGAATTACGGTATCCGTGAACCCGTCCTCTGCCGCCCCGGCCGCAACGGCGGCCTTGAAATTATTTCCGGCCATCGCCGCCATGACATCGGCGCACAGCTGAATTATCCCATCCCTGTTTTAATCGAGCGTGTGGACGAGGATGACGCGCAAATCCAGTGCGTAGATGGCAACCTCCACCGCAAGGACATTCCCATCTCTGAATTGGCCCGCGCCGCACAGATGAAAATGGACGCTTTGAAACGCAAGGCTGGCCGCCGTTCTAAGGCGGACATTCTGGCAGGCAAAGCGCCGATGAAGCGCAGCGATGAGCAGGTCGGTGAAGATTTGGGCATGAGCCGTGCCAGTGTGCAGCGTTTGATGCGCGTCAATCAGTTGGAGGAGCCGTTGAAAAAGATGGTAGACAAGAAGGAACTTCCGCTGGACACCGCCGAGCAAATTTCCCACATGAAGCCTGCCGAGCAGAAAACCCTTGTTGACGCTATCGAGAAAGAGGGCGGTAAAGTCCCCTCTAAGACCGAGGCGACCAAACTCAAGGAGGAAAGCCGTGCCGGTACGCTCACTCCGCAGAAAATTGAGAGATCGGTGGCGCCTACCAAACGAGAGGTCAATCCTCCGTTGAAGGTCACTTTTCAGGATGACGAACTCCGCCCCTATTTCCCGGACGAGGGGACTACGGTTGCCACGGTCAAGCGCACCATGTTTGAAGCGCTGGATCTCCGCAAGCGCGCCATTGAGCGGCAGAAGGCCAGAGATGCAGAAAAGAGCGGTACGGCTAAAAAGCCTCCTGCCCCGGCAAGGTGAGCAGGAATGGAAGAAAAACGAGTTTGTCAGGGCTATGCCGTGATCGACTGTCTTAGGGTGGGCGAGGTCGAGATCGTCCTCGCCCATAATCCCAAAGCCGTGTCCCCCTATGTGACATGGAAAGCCTACGCACATTCCGGCTTTCAAGACTTCAATTTCGGAAACTATTTTAGCAATAAACAGGCCGCCAGAGCAGATATGATCGCCAGAGCCAGAGAAGCGGCCCGCGATTTACCGCCCGGCCATCGTGATAAAGAAAAATCTTCCCGCCATCGGAAAAAATCTGACTGGGAGCGCTGACGCCCAAAATGGCGTTTTTTCGTCTCAAAATGAGACGCATTTCGACAGGAGGTGGTGATAGATAGACTATCAGGAGCGAATGGAAAAGGTGCAGAAACTCACTGACCAGCTGGAAACAGGCATCACAGAATTGTTCAACAGTGAGCGGTATGCCGCATATCTCAGTACAATGGCTAAATTCCACCGTTACAGCTTCGGCAATATTCTTTTGATTTTGTTACAGTGTCCCGGTGCTTCTCAGGTAGCCGGATATGGTGACTGGAAAAAGAATTTTGGCCGACAGGTCAAGCGGGGCGAGCATGGCATCACCATCCTCGCCCCCTGCCCTTATCGCAGGCAAGAAGAAGTGGAGGAAACTGCCCCGGACGGTTCTTCCAGCAAATCAGTCCAGTGGGTGCAGCGCATGAGTTTTCGGACAGTTACCGTGTTCGACATAAGCCAGACAGAGGGGAAACCGCTGCCGGAAATTGCCAAAAAGCTGACCGGCGATGTAGCGCAATTCGAGAGTATAGTGGCCGCGATCCGCAGCATTTCTCCTTATCCCATCTACATTGAGCGTTTCCCCAGCGATGCCTATGGCTGCTGCAATTTTGCGGAACAACGCATTTTTGTTCAGCCCGACATGAGCCAAGCACAAACCATCAAAACTATGATCCATGAGGTCAGCCACGCTAAACTCCATGCACCGATAGAGGACGGTGACGGTGAAACACCACCACAGCGCAAGCGGCGCTCTGTCCGGGAAATGGAGGCTGAAAGCGTGGCCTATGTAGTCTGTCAGCACTTCGGTATTGATACCGCTGATTACTCTTTCGGCTATGTGGCCGGATGGAGCCACGGAAAGGATCTATCGCAGCTGAAAGCGTCATTAGAACTGATCCGTAATACCGCCGCAGAACTGATCGACGGTATCGACCCACCGAAAGAACTGCCCCCACCTACACAGAAAAAACAGCGAACAAAAAGGAGAAATGCCTATGAGCGCAGTTGACGCCCGGAAAGAACACTATGAGGCCGTGGAGATTTTAGGCATCCCCGGCCTTTTCACTACTCTCCGAATAGACCGAGCCACTATCCCCAAAGGCGTGTATGCCTATGATATGCAGACCAGTGAACAGGATTGGAGCCAGCCCTGTCTGCTTGCCCGGCATATCACGGTGGAGCATTTCGGTACTGTTCTGACAGCAAGCCCTGTTCCCATCCCGTCCAATGGTTATCTTGATTTGTCTCCCGGCGATTTTGAAAGTCAGTCCTGCGCCGAGCGTATGACGCTGGCTGATTTTGAAGCCCAATGGCTATCCCCGGTCAAACGACCGCCCAAGCGAAAGCCGTTCCACAAGATAACTCCCCGCCGCTCCGCACCGACTCGATGAGGGACGCTATGAAAAAAGAAATCAGTTTGATTGCGTTTCTGGATGAAGTGGTATCCCGGAATACGCAGCATTACAAGAAAGACTTTGAACTGGACGCTCAGAAGCTGCGTGACGCGCTGAACAGCCCCTATATGGATGAACGGGTATTCTACTTCATGTCTCGCCCTAACGGGACATGGTGTGTGCTGGAACGGGATGCCTTTCTCCGGGACAGCGACGGGTATAAGATTTGGACGCACTATGCGGATATGCCTGATGGTATCGAAGCCTATCGCGTCACTATCAGCGGGCGGCGTGGCACGGCCCCTATGGGTCATGTTGTGAAGCTGAATTACCGGGAACAGGTACAGCGGGTCATAAAAGCCGCTATCCCTTTTGAGGATGTGGAGCTTACTTTTTACTCCGGGGAAAAGTTTCGTATGCCGATGGAGCAGTACAGAAAGCAGAGGGAAGAAATTTTCTTTGAGTATGGAGCCATTCAGAATTTTCGTTGCTGTCCCCAAAATGAGGCGGAATTGTACCGCATTATTTCAATGGAGCATCGCTTACAAAAGGGTTGGCAGCCCAAAACAAAAAAGAGGCCGGATGCTCCGGCCAGATAGGAGGTGTTGAGTCCATGCCCGAAAAGGACAGCTTTTATTATTTGAACGCATATCAGGACGGTATTACGCCCGGCCAGAAAATGACGATCCAGCATAACATTTCATTCAACGATTGGCGGGCCGGCCCTCATATCGCCCCGCTGGTCACGCTGACGAGCGCGGAAGTCACACAGCGCAAGGAGGCCAGCATTACGCTGGAAAAGGAACTGTACGCCCAGCTGAAAAAACTTGCGGCGGCGTGGGATGAACAGGCCGCACAGACGATGCTGCTGGAGCGGGCGCTGGAATATCTGCATACGCCAGAGGTCGAGCATACCTCCAATGAGTGGAAACAGGACAAAAACGGGATATGGGAGATCAGCAACCGTACCTATAAAATGCGGTATAAAATTTCCTATGAAAAGGCCGCCGATGTTTACCTCGTCAGCTGGGGCATCATCTACAACGCCCCCAAGCAGCCAGACAGCAACTATCGGAATTATTGGGGAGATAGTATCTATGTCGCGCGGCAGGACAAGAAAAAATACCCCAGTATGGAGGCCGCACAGCATTATATCCAAGGCCGGTTTGACCTATATTGTCACTTGTTCCGAGAAATCTCCCCGCCAGTCCCCAATGAGTGCAGACGGATGTTCAGCATCAACGGCTATTTGGCGGCCGGGTACACGCTGGCTCCACCGGACAAGGAAGAACCCAACAAGAAGGCCGTTGATGACCTGCTGGCCTGTCTGGACGATGCGGATGCCGCAGTATCCCCAGCGGAGAAGCCGAAAGCACATATTTCTGAAAAGAAAGCTGAACGCAAAAAGTCCGTTCCAGTGAGATAGGCGGTGTGTCATGGGATACAGCCGTTTAGAGCCGGGGCGGGAGTTGGAAGTCCGCGAGTATATCAGTTTTCAACGCGGCCGCGATGGTTTTTATGAATTGACCGAGTGCGGCGTGGATGAATTGCTGGAACGCAAAGCCGAGAGTATTGTCCGTGAAAAAGAACTATGTCAGCGTATTGATGCCGCAGTGGAAGCATGGTCAAAACAGGCCCAGCAGACCCAGCAGTATATGAAGGCGCTGGAATATGTCAAAATGCCACCTGCGCCTCATACTTCAAACCGATGGACGGTCAGTGAATATGGCAACCATGAAATGAGCAATATGGTGTACCGCTTTTCATGGCGCGAATATGAACGCACTGAATGGGATAGGACGCTGAAAAAATCTGTTCCGAAATCATGGGAACTCACATGGTCGGTCACATTCAACACGCCGCATAACCCGGACTATTCCGGGGATGGCTGGAAGATAGCCGGTCAGGACAGAAAGGTTTTTCGGGATAGAGCGTCCATGGAGAAATATCTACAAGGCCGTATCGCGGCCTACGCTGACCTGTTTGTTGAGATATGCCCGCCGATCCCGGCAGAGCATAAAAGCCGCTTTTCCATCAACGGTCAGTTGATGCGGGGCTACACGGTAAAAATTAAAGAGCCAGAACGCCCGGATCAAGGTCAAGTGGATGCCTTGCTGGACTGTTTGGACGATGCGGATATGCCGGAGGTTCCTACTCTCGTTCCTAAGAAACAGCATCCTCAAAATGAAAAACACACAATCAAAAAGAAACATTCCCCGACACGGTAGACAGCGGCGCTTTGCGTCGCTGTCCCAGCCAGCATGGAATTTTGACATCAAAATTCCGCTGGTTAGGGGCGTGCCCCTAAGACCCCCGTGCTGCCTGTCGAAATGCGTCTCGAATTGAGACGCATTATTTTTTATCAGAAAGGAGACAGCCATGCGAGAAACCGCAAAGACTATGACGCTCCGCTTGAACGCTGCGGAGTATGCCCACCTGTGCCAGCAGGCGGAAGTGACAGGTCTAAAGAAGGAACCGCTGGTGCGGCAGCTTATCATGGGCGTGAACCTCCGCCCCCGCCCCCCTGACGCTTATGCCGACCTGCTTCGGGCGCTGTCCGCCATCGGGAACAACATCAACCAGTTAGCCCATCAGGCCAACACAAGGGGCGTGGCCACCGGAGATGAAATCACGGAGGCCCTGCGGCTGGTGCGGCAGGCCACGCGGCTTGTGAGGGAACGGCTCTGAATGGCATATACGAAAATCATTGTTATTCATAACCGGCTGGACAGATGCTTGAATTATACGCAGGACGAGGAAAAGACCTCGTTGGAAACGGTGCTGGACTATGCCATGAACCGGGATAAGACCGAGCAGGGCTGCTTTGAAACCGCTCTAAACTGTGACCGGGAAACTGCCTATGCGGACATGATGGACACCAAGCGCCGCTGGGGCAAGACCAGCCGTAAGCGCAAGGGCTATCATGTGATCCAGTCCTTTGCCCCCGGCGAAGTCACGCCGGAACAGGCCCACGCCATCGGCGTCGAACTGGCGCAGCTGCTTTTGGCGGATAAATACGAAGTAGTGGTGTCCACGCATTTGAACAAGGCGCACCTACATTCACATATCGTATTCAACAGCGTGTCCTTTGTGGATGGTGCCATGTACCGTGACCGTATCGCAGATTTGCTGGGCGGCTCCGGGGTAGGTATCCGGGGCACATCGGATGCAATTTGTCTGGCGCATGGCCTGTCCATCATCGAACCCAGTGAGCCATCCGTCAGCCGTGCCGAGTGGGAGGCGGAAAAGGTCGGGAAGCCCAATTTCCGCAGACTGGCCCGTGCGGACATAGATACCGCCATCGCCAACGCCTACACCATGCGTTCCTTTTGGGGCGAGTTGGTGAAAATGGGCTATCAGGTCAAGCGGTATCCCCAAGTGACCCATGCGGCGGTCAAGCCGCCGGGCGGCGCACGCTTTCTCCGGCTGGACAAGCTGGGGGCTGGGTACAGCGAGGCGGAGATATTCTCCCGCCTTACGGAGAACCGCACCGGCACAGCCCCGCCGATCAGCGGCCATGCCCCCATCCTGCCGCGGTGGTATTTCCCCTATGGGCGGCGTTACCGAGTGAAGGGCAATTTGCCATTAAAGGCAGGCCGCGCATGGGGCTTCCGGCTTCTATATCTGAAATACCTTTATCTGCTGAGAAAGCCGCCGTCCCGGCACAAGGCAGCAGTCTCGCGGGCGGAGGTCATCAGGTTTGACCGCTACCAAGAGCAGTTCTTTTATCTTCACAAAAACCGCATTGACAGCGCGGAGCAGCTGACTATGCAGCAGGAGGCGCTGCAAGCGGAGATCGACGCTCTGACTGACCGCCGGGCCGATCTGTACCGCCTGCGCCGAAAAGCTTCGGACGATACGGCCTGTTCCGAGGAGAGCGGCACGATCACCGCACGGCTGCGGGTACTGCGCCGGGAGCTGAAGCTGTGCGCCTGCATTGAAGATGATATTCCAACGGTGCGGGCGCAGATGGAAATTTCAAAGGAAAGGAGCGACCATGAAAAAGCTGATAAAAGCAGACCTGAGCAAAGTGTTGGAGATGACCGCAGCGTACCAACCCATTGACCGTGACAGCCTAAAGGCAGAACTGGAGATTTTGGAGCAGAGCCGGTATAACGATTATCTCTTTCTGGCCCGGAAAGACCGCTTTCGGTTGATGGCCCTGTCCGAGGTCTACATCGTTGGCAGTGACGCCAATAGGTTTCTCGCTCTATTTGAGGTACAGACCTGCTGGCCGATTCTGGCAATGCTGCTTCATGTGGAGTATATGGAAAGCGGCATCCACCGTGGGAGCGTGATTTTGATGGACTATCCTGAACTCGTCCGGGATGTGGCTCTTTTTGACCGACTCCCCGATACTCAGCGGGAGGGGCACATCAAGCAGCTGATAACCCGCTGTGTACGGTATGCCCCGCAGTGTATGATGGTGGATCTGATCGAATATTTGAAAACCGGGAGGTGAAAGTAAATGGACGCAAGTGGAGAAGTGGCCGACCTGATGGTAAAGGAAAGCATCCAGCTGACGGAGGCCAGTATCAAGATGTTGGCGGCAGGCTGTAAAAACCTGACCGCCTTTTTGTATGCCTTAGCAAAGGACAACAAAAAGCTGGTAGGTAAAACCAGTATGAAGCGCCTGCTGCGGGAGGGTAAGGAACTGAAAACCTTTTGTATCAAGGCTGAGGATCTGAACGATTTCCGCAAGTATGCCAGACCCAACATCCTTTTTGCCGCAATCCGGGATACAAAAGAGGATGACGGTGTGGTGGCGCTCGTCACCAACACGGACTTTGTATCCCCGGTCAACCTGTTCATGCAGCGCCGGGGCTATCCCGCCCCCACGCAGACGCAGGAGGACGATACCGCAAAAAAAGACACGCCCCGCACTCAACAAGGGAACTCCTCACCAGAGCGCGGGAATGGCTCGACACCATCGAGGATGAGCCAGACGATGAGGACTACTGACACGGCTGAAAAAATCAACGATATTCCCACGGTAAAAGGCCGATTGGCTGTGTTGCAGAAAACCGCTGCGGGGATGCGGGGCGGTCAGGCAAAGCAGCGTTCCCAGCCCACGCAGCAAAAATCAAGATAACAGGAGGAATTTTTAGTATGGCAAATCTGGAGCAGATCGTGAGCCGTAAGGCTGAGAATGATACGAAATGGAAAGAGGCCCAGCAGGCCGAGAGGGAAAACACCACGGCCATGCAGGATGCCGGTATTACGGAGATCACCAGCAATCCCGAAGCCTATGCCCGCTATTTGGAGATGCAGGGGGACAATCCCTCTTACAGTGCCGGCAATATCGCGCTGGTGATGTTCGGCAACCCGGAGGCCACCGTGTTCGGAACCCGTGACCGCTGGAAAACGCTGAACCGTTCCGTTATGGACAGCGAGAAGAACAACGGCGTGAAAATTTTTGCCCGCTCTCCTATGGGGCGCGGCTATACGCTGGCGGATGCCTATGACATCAAGCAGACGCAGGGGCGGGATATTTCCCGAATCATCTTGCAGAATGACAGTAAGGAAATGGAGGCGGCGTTGACCACCGTTCTGAATTATGCCGTTGTGCCGGTGGTCATTGACAAGGAGCTTCCCGCGCCCGCCTTTTATGATTCGGCCAATCTGGAACTGGCAATCAACCCGGACTACCCCGACAACGAAGCCTTTGCGGCGATCACCGCCGAGGTGGCTCACAGCCGTTTCCATGCCAAAGGCGCCAATGCCAGCTATGACCGCGGCGAGTGCGAGTTGGACGCGCAGAGCATTTCCTATATCCTCTGCCGCAGATACGGAATTGAACGGCCTATGCCGGATATGTCGAACCTCGCTGCGCTCTATGAGGGCTGGGAACCGCAAGAGTGCCGACAGGCCCTCGATAATATTCAGGATACCAGCAAGCAGTTTGGACGCTCTATTGAGAAAAATCTGGAGATGGGCAAACAGCGCAGCCGTGCCCCGGTACATCGTCCTACTCGGTAAAGTCCTGACAACAGGGGGTGTCTCCCCTTTGGGGAGTATGAGCCACCGCCCACCCCTGTCAAGGCCGCACGATTGCTGGCGCAATCATGCGCGGAGTCAGCCAGTGCGCGCACTGGCTGAGCCTTGACCGGGCTGTTCGCTGGCTCATTGGGTAATCAAGGGGAGGACACCCCAAAAGCCGCTGACAGCGGCTTTTGCCATATTGGGAGCGCGGCGCGTCCAACGCAGTGCCAGCGAACCCATCAGCTGCCCCGCCGTGAGCCATCGGCGGGCGCTTTTCAAAATGTGTCTCAATTCGAGACGCATTTCTACATTATATAAATATGGAGGAACCACTATGAAACGCACAGTATCGTTGTGCATCACCGTGTTGCTCTCCTGCCTGTTGACCTGTCCGGCCTTAGCAGCGGATGCACTGCTCCTGACGCCAACGCTTTATCCCGCAGAGGTCAACGAGTACGCCAGTGGAGAAGAAATGCGGCTGGAGCGCACCTATCTTCTGTCTCCCACAGATGACCCGGCCAGCATCCCCATCGGAGATTTTGAACGGGAGGGCTGGCACTACACACTGCTGGATGTGACCCGGCAGGAGAACCCCAAGAGCGATGCGAAGGACTATGCAGCAACCTACACGCTGAACACGGACACAAAGGACATGGAGGCGATCATGCCCCAGTTGGCCGCAGAGCGCACCGTTACCACAGAGGATGGTTACACTGGGACTCTGGTGCTGGATACCTCCAGCATCAAGGTAGAAGCCGCAGGCTATAACACTTCCACCAAGACTGTAACGGCGGTAAGAAGTTACCCGAACCTGTCTGACGCAGATGTATCCTTTGTCCCCAAGAGCATTACGGACAATGGCCGCACGATGGAATTGGCAGATGTGCAGTGGCAGGAGTCGGACGGTTTTTATCATGCCTCGGCTACCTACACAGGAAAGGTATCCAGCAAGTATGCTACTGGCTATATCGTCACGGTGGATTATTCCGGCGAGGTAGTTCGTACCACGATGGACGATACCATTTACACCGCAATTTTCAGTGGGACGCCTATCCAGCCGGAACGCAGCGCTATCGACTGGCGCTATCTGCTGATCCTGCCCGCTGGTGCCGGTGTGGCTGGCCTCGGTGTGCTGGGGCATAACTGGCTGAAAAAGCGTAAAAACGAAAAGAAATGGGAGGAGTACACAAAATGAAATGGAAAACCTTGTGCCTGTCGGCGGCATTGACCGCTGTACTGGCCGCCGCACCCGCCTATGCGCTGGACTACACGGTGGACGCCCCGGAGGACTATCTCTTTGGCAGGCCGACCAGCATGGAAACGGTCACGGAGTACGGCGCGGACAATGTTGACCGCAGCAAGAACACGGCGCTGATCCCGCCCACCTTTGGCAGTCCCACCAGTTACCTGCCCAATACGGGTGAACCCCTGACGCCCAACCTGATCCCCGGTGCCCTCGGCGGCGGGCTGGTCAGCTCTGTCGGCTCTGTTGGCAGTGTGTCCTATCCCACAGTGGATAGTGGCAGCAGCTGGAGCAGCACGGCATACACTCCGGTTTCCTCTGACCTCTATTACAGCAACGGCAGTTTGGGAACACTGAAAATTCCGTCTATTGGTCTGATCGTCAAGGTCTATGAAGGTACGGACAGCACCGCACTGAAAAAAGGTGCCGGGCATTTCAATGACACCAGCATTTGGAATGGAAATGTGTGTATCGCCGGACACAACCGCGGCATAAACAATCATTTTGGACAGATCCACACGCTGACTGTGGGCGATACCATCACCTACACAACAAAGCTGGGAACGCGCAGCTACACCGTTGCCAGCGTGTCTAAGGTGCTGGAGACGGACACCGGCGGCACAATGGCCAGCAGTGCCAACCGTCTGACCCTTTATACCTGTGTCAGAAATCAGTCGGCGTATCGCTGGATGGTCTGTGCTGTGGAGCGCTAAAAACTGAATAGCGGCAGTCAAAATGCGGCTCAATTTGAGACACATTTCGACTGCCTTTTCTCTTGCGGTTTTCGTAAGTAATACATCTGATTTTCAAGCAGAAGGAGGTGATGCGAGAACCGCATAGGGCCTCTTTCTGCCCATTTTGAAGGAGGCACTATGAAAAAACGATTGAGTTCCATGCTTCTTGTGTTGGTGATGATGCTGGGGATGCTCCCGGCCACGGCGCTTGCCGCCAGCAGCGAAGCGGAGGCTTTGGGCGAAGTTAGCATCTACAACGGCGGGCAAAAGCTGTCCTATCTTTCCATCAACGGTAGAGTGAGGGAACTGATCTACACCTATTTTAATTATATGGGTGAAAACGGAAAAACAAAGGAAATTCCCGCATATTGTGTGAACCCTAACACCAAGGGCGTGCCGCAGACTGTGGCATCCGGCCAGAGTATCAAATATCTTGCTGAGGAAAAAGGAAATGACCCAAAGGTCATGGGTATTATCGCTAATGGCTACCCTACCCGCGGCCTCGCGGAATTGAAACTGGAAAATAAATACCATGCGTACTACGCTACTAAAATGGCCTTGTGGTGTTATTTGCTGCCGAATTGGAACATCAACAATCTGAAGGTCAATCCTAACCTGACCGGCACGGAGTTTCAGCGGGCACAGGCCATTTTGACCGCTGCAAAGGATATTTATGTGCGCGGTACGGCGTGGAGCAAGGTCTACTCGCCTCGCGTTACCGCTACGCCTGACCGTGATGCCGCCTATGCCACCACGGTCAACGGCCAGCAGTATAAGCAGCAGGTGTTCACAATTCACTCAGATACATGGGTATGCAATTACGCTGTTCGTGTGGCGTTCACTGACCCGTCCTCCATTCCCGCAGGAACGCGCATCGTTGACATGGACAACAACGATATTACCACCATTACTACCTCCAGCACCGGCGATGGTTATGCTGGTAAATTCAAGGTTTTGTACCCGGCCTCTGCTGTGGCAGGCAAGACCGGCAGCGTCCAGCTTTCTTTCGTAACCGAGGTCTACAAATACGCAGTATTTTACGCCACCTGTGCCGAAGTCGGCAAGTACGGTCAGCTGCAAAACTATATGTGCGATACCGACCCTACTACCACGATGAAACTGTCCACTTACAGCAATTACAGCGATGGCGGTGAGGTAGAGCCGCCCGACACTGGCCTGAAAATCACCAAGCTGGAGAAAGGAACGGACACACCTCTCAGCGGAGCTGTTTTTGAAGTAGTCGATCCTGATGGAGCCACCGTTGGCACATTTGCCACTGGGGCGGATGGTACGGTGACTATTCCCTTGACACTGGCTGGAAATTACACCGTGTATGAGCGTGTTGCGCCTTTGGATCACCTGCTCAGTGATAACCCCGCGCAGAATATCAAGGCGGAGTACGGCAAGATGGCGGAGCTGACCTACTGGAACGAGCCATACGGGACACTCCGCATTGAAAAACTGTCCGACACCGGTGCTCACCTGCCCGGTGCTATGGTGCAGATCAAGCACATTGAGAGCGGCGTGACCTATACCGCAGAAACCAATTTTGCGGGCTATGCCATCTTTGACAACATCAGACCCGGTGCGTATGAAATCAAAGAGATCACTGCCCCCTCCGGCTGGCTGAAGGATGATGCGACCTACACGGCTACCGTGTCCACGGGCGAAATGACAACCTTCTCTATCGTGAACAAGGAACTTCCCGGCCTGCGGATCATCAAGTATGACCGCAAAAATATGGTAGCTATGTCCGGCGTCACCTTTGAGGTTTGGCGTGATGGTGTTTCTCTCGGCAAGTTCCGCACAGATGAGTTTGGCGAGATTCTTTTGACGGATGTTGCCCCCGGCACCTATCGCACGGTAGAGGTGGATACCGGTAGTGACGGTCACATCCTCGACACCACACCGCAGGAAGTGGAACTGTCCGCTGGCGATGGCATTAAGGAACTGCTTTTCTTTAATGATGTGAAGCCGGGTCTGAGACTGGTGAAGGTGGACAGCACCGACCCCAGCAAGGTCATTCCCAACGCAGTTTTTGAAATTAAGTCCGTGGCAGGTGATTATGGCCCCAAAGAATTTACCACCGACCAGAACGGCGAAATTGACCTGTCTAAGCTGCCTACTGGTGCGTATGTGGTGACAGAAAAATCCTGCGAAGGATATGTAATCGACCAAGCGCAGCGCATTATTCAGCTTGCCCCCAACGAGGACGCACAGTTTGTTTTTACGAACACCATCAAGCCCGCTCTGCAAATCATCAAAACCAGTTCAGACGGTAGCCGACTGAAAAATGTGTCATTCCGAATTGCACGAATTGAGGACGGGACACACTACCTTGACCGCATGACCAACGAGCAGGGCGAAATTTTGATTTCTGACCTCGAACCCGGCGTGTACTCCGTGCGGGAAACCTCTACGGATTCCTCCCACATCCTCGATCTGCGGGAATACCATGTGGAACTGTTTCCCGGCAAGACCAGTACCCTGACTATCGAAAATCAGAAGCGCCCCAACCTCACCGTGTATAAGCATGATGCCGATACCGGCGAACCCATCGCAGATACCGTGTTTGAAGTCCGTGCTGCTGATGGGCACAGCGTTGACCAGATCAAAACAGACAGCGAGGGCAAGGCTGAACTGAAGAACCTGCTTCCCGGCGTGTACGAAATTTCGGAGAAATCTGTACCGTCTCCGTGGCTACTGGACGCCCCCTCTCAGCTTGTAACTCTTTATCCTAACCGCGACCACACGGTTTACTTTGAAAATCACCAGAAGCCCAGCCTGACGGTGAAAAAGGTGGACAGTGTGACAGGAGATCCTTTGCAGGGTGCAAAATTCCAAGTGACTTATGCCAGCAACAGCACAGACAGCGGTGAGATCAATGACCTCGGCATTTTCTATACCGATGAAAACGGTCAATTCCAAATCAGCGGCCTGCGTGATGGCTGGTACAAGATTTCGGAGCTGGAACCGCCCGCGGGGTACTCTATCAAGGAGGCCACGCAGGAGGTCTACATCAAGTCCGGCACTTCTAAGACGCTGACCTTTGAAAATATCCCCCTCTCCGCGCTGGTGGTGTGGAAGTACGATAGTGTCACCGGCGAAGCAGTGAGCAACGCGGTTTTTCAGGTAAAGTATCTGACCGGAACCTCCGGCACGGGCGGCACGGTCATCGGTACTTATAAGACCTCGGCCAATGGTAGCTTTACTTTGACCGGTCTGCGGGAAGGCACTTACATCGTCGAGGAACTGGCCAGCGACAGCGGCCATGTCATCGACTTCGCGCCGCAGACAGCCTATATCAGCGGCAAGCAGCAGGATGTGGTGCAGCTCTATTTTGGCAACAGCCCCAAGGGGGCGTTGTTGGTGAAGAAAATCGACAGTGTGACGCATGAACCCCTCTCGGATGTAGAGTTTATGGTGACTACCTCGGACGGAACCGTGGTAGGCGATGCCAACGGCAAGTTTGTGACTGACAGCGCGGGCAGCTTCACCGTCAGCGGTATCACTCCCGGTACGGTGCTGGTGGTAAAAGAAACCCGCGCCAAGGCGGGCTACCTGCTGGACGATGCACCGCAGACCGCGACCATCAAGGCGGGCCAGACCGTCACACTGGAGTTTAGAAACCAGCCGCAAGGCTCTCTCATCATCAATAAGCTGTCCAGCGCAGATAAGAAAACACCGCTGGAGGGTGTGCTGTTCCAAATCACCTATTCCGATGGCAGCTATGTAGACAACGGCGCTCTTTCCAGCAAAGGGCTTTACCGGACGGACAAGAACGGCCAAATCATTCTCAGCGGTATCACTGGAACGGTCATCGTGACGGAAGTGGAGACTATCAAGGGCTATCGCATTGATGACGCTTCCCGTAGCCAGACCATCGAAGTCCGCGCCAATGATACTCAGCAGCTTTGGTTTTATAATACCCCTATTTCCGGCATCCTGATCCACAAAATTTCCAGCGTGGACGGAAAGGCCATCCCCGGTGTGACCTTCCTGCTCTATGACAGTGCCAATATCCCCATCGCACAGGCCACCAGCGATGACCGTGGCTATGCCTATTTTGAGGACTTGCCCGCTGGCCGCTACTCCCTGCGTGAATTGGAGAACGAGGGCTATGTGCGCGACACACAGAAAAAAACGGTCTATGTGAAGTCTGGCGAAACCACCGAGGTCGAATGGGAAAATACGCCCATCACCGGACAGATCCAGATTACAAAACGCTCTGCGGACTACAATCCCACCAACGGCCTGCCGGCCGGGACACTGCTGGAGGGAGCGGTTTTTGAGATCGCCGACAAAGCCGGGAATGTGGTGGATACGATTCGCTCCAACAGCCGAGGGCTGGCCATTTCCAAGCAGCTGCCCCTGTCGCGGTACTTTATCCGGGAGGTAAAGGCCCCGGAGCATTACGGCATCAGTGAAAAGGAGCTGACGGTCTACCTTGAGTATGAAGGTCAGATCGCCCGCCTTGAGGTGGAGGACAAGAGCCTCACTACTGGCGTATCTATTACCAAGACCGGCCCCAAGGAGATCATGGCAAATCAGCCGGTTCGGTATGCGTTCTCGAATATCGCCAACACCTCCAATGTCAGCCTGAGCAATTTTTACTGGAGGGATACTCTGCCTGCACAGGTGCGGTTGGAAAAGGTTGTGACCGGCACTTATAACTTCTCCGGCACTTACAAAATCGTCTACCGTGCCAATGGGGGCGATTACCGCACACTGGCTGACAATCTTTCCACCAGCAAGAATTACACGCTGGCAGCGTCCTCGGTGGCGCTGGGTTTGGCCTCCAACGAGCGCGTGACGGAGATCATGTTCGTATTCGGGCAGGCCCCGGCGGGCTTTAGTCAGGTCGAAGCACCGTATCTTCACTGTAAAGCTGTGGCCGGGCTGCCCGCAGGTTCATTCGTCAACGTAGCAGATGTGGGCGGCACCTATAACGGAACATGGGTGCAGGCAGTAAGCCGCTGGGTGATTTCCGTGTATGGAAAGCCCGCCGTTCCCAAGCTGCCCCGCACAGGATATTGATGGTGTCGAAATGCGTCTCATTTTGAGCCACATTTTGACGGACGCGGAAAGGAAACTCGCATGAATGATAAAACGGTGCAGAGCAGCCTATCCATCAGCCGCGATATGGCGGACTATTTAGAAACGGTTGACCCGCAAAACTATCATGCGGCAGATCGGGCAAAGACGATTCAGCACCTCAATGATATTCTGGCAGGACGCTCCAAAGAGCCGCTTACGCCGTTGATTTCTGCGTCAACAGAGGAAACGCCTGCCCGCCTTATGGCGGGCTTTGCTGCGCTGTCTGCTCAAATCGAGCAGATGGCGCAGCCCTTTCCACTCCGGTATGGCCGAGCGCGGAAGTACCCAGTATGGGATGACAGCGCGGAGACACCGCTGAAATGGATCGACCAAAAGCGGTATGACAATGCCTTAAAAAACGGCTTTCCCACTGGCTTTTTTGAAAATTCCTATTTCGATCATATTTGCTTCTCTGCTGTGCCGGATGAAATGACTTGCAGGGGATCAACCTTTGATGGCTGTCAATTTACGGCCTGCCGCATCCACTCCGCCTTTTTTGAGGACTGCACGGTGCAAGATACGGATTTTTCAAACTGCCGACTGTGCCTATGCCTGTTTGCTTATAGCAACATCGCGCACACAAGATTTTTCGACTGTCAGTTGTGCCGACACGGTGGCTTTGCATTTTCACAGCTTAAAAATGTGTTGTTCCGGGATTGCAATATGGATGCCATCAATATCAGAAACTGCACACTGGATGGCTGCTCGTTTGCGCGTATGAGGGTAAAAAACATACACGGGTTGGAAACTTCGACCATCACACAGGGCGGTGCAACACCGGAAGAATGTGAACGCCTGCGGGTACAGACCTATCAATCCCTCGGCGTATCCATCCAGAAGCATAGGCCGCCACGCAACAAGGAACGATAAGGAGGCTGACCATCATATATAAACAAACCGACTTCCGAAGCGCCGCCCCATTGTGGGCGGCGCTCTCCTTACCTGTCCTCTGGCTGGCGGCAATAGCGGCCTATGCCTATGAGGATGATATGACCCTCTTTGCATGGATGGGCCGTTTCAGTGCTGCGCTGGAGCGCCCTTTTTCTGTCCGATGGACACCGCATACCATTAAATTCATGCTGGCGGCGCTGGTGGCCTATGGCGCTTCCATCGCTCTTTACTACTCGACCCGTGAGAACCGCAGGCCGGGAGAAGAACACGGCTCCGCCAAGTGGGGCAGCGCCAAGCGGCTGAACGCCAAATACCGGGACAAAGACCCACACAACAACACCATCCTGACACAGAATGTTTGCATGAGCCTGAACGGGAAAATGCACCGGCGCAATTTGCTCCAGATCGTCATCGGCGGCTCCGGCGCAGGCAAGACGAGGTTTTTTGTTAAGCCAAATCTGATGGAGGCAAATTGCAGCTTTCTTGTGACTGACCCCAAGGGGGAAACGCTCCGGGCCGTAGCGCCGCTGCTGCTCGAAAGGGGCTATGTTATCAAGGTGTTTGACCTGATCGAACCATCCCGCTCGGACAGCTTCAATGCCTTTGCCTACATCAGGGATGATAAAGATGTGATGAAGCTGGTGAATAACTTTATCAAAAATACTACGCCAAAGGGCGCGCAGCAGAACGATCCGTTTTGGGAGCGCTCGGAAATCGCACTGGATACAGCTCTCATCCTGTACCTGATCCATGAAGCGCCCCCGGAGGAGCAGAACTTTGAAATGCTCATTTACATGATCGAAAACGGCGGGGCCAAAGAGGATGACGATGACTACCAATCTCCCTTAGACCTTCTGTTTGAGGCACTGGAGGAGGAATACCCAAATCACATTGCCGTGCGGGAATATAAGATTTACAAACAGGCGGCGGGTGTTGTATGCTCTAAAAGACTTCTTAATCAAGCGGTTGGGAAGTCTCTTAGAACACACAACCTAAAACCGAAGAAAGGAGCGCAAGTTATGAGAAAAAACGAGAAAATCACAGCTCTGTACGAACGACTGAGCCGTGATGACTTTGGCAAAGATGATGACCAACAGCGTGAGAGCAATTCCATTTCCAATCAAAAGGCTATGTTGGAGGAGTTCGCCGCACGGCAGGGCTTTAC
>OIZE01000143.1_pt1 | contig 73129 bp, 59 predicted proteins | sample 1588421 | NCBI WGS metagenome assembly OIZE01 (sample SAMN03283251) | human gut metagenome | biome: human-associated habitat; material: feces | host: Homo sapiens | place: USA | collected 2013 | reverse complement strand
GCCCACACCTCGCCAGCATTTTTGAAAAATTGCTGGAGCAAAAAACTTTTTATTTTCAGCAGCGTTTTTCATCAACTCTTTACAAAATCCAGAATCTGTGCTAAAATGAAAACAATTGAAAAAAATCGGAGGCAAAAAACATGAAGATTTTAATTGTAGGGATGGGACTCATTGGCGGTTCTGTCTGCAAAGCCTTGAAAAACAAGACCCAACATGAAGTATACGGCTGCGATGTCGATGAAGCTGTTTTACAGCAAGCATTACAAGACCATGCCATTGATGGTACGGGAAAAATGGAAGACGGGATTTATGATGTTTGCATTGTCTGCCTGCATCACCGGATTGCTCAGCCTTGCATCAAGCAGGCTCTGCCATTCCTGAAAAAAGGCTCGATTCTGATGGATATGTGCGGCTTAAAGGGACAAATGGTATTGGAATTTACAAATGCTTGCCGGATGGCAGGGCTGTATTATGTCGGAACACACCCCATGGCAGGTAGAGAAAAAAGCGGTTACTATGCTAGCATTCCAAATCTGTTCGATGGAGCAAACTTCATCATTACGCCAACCTATGGCACGAGCAACGAAGCAGTGGAACGGGTTTCCGCTCTGGCAAAGGAAATTGGATTCGGGAAACTAGTTCTGACCACGCCGCATCGGCATGATGATATGATTGCCTACACCTCACAGCTTGCCCATATCGTATCGAGTGCCTATGTCAAAGATGACTGTATGGATGATGCAGTGTCTTTTTCCGGCGGTAGTTTTCAAGATATGACCCGTGTTGCAACCATGGACGAAAAAATGTGGGCATCCTTGTTTATGGATAACCGCTTGCTGTTGCTGCATCACTTGGAACTGCTGATTGCTCATCTGTCTGAATACCGGACGGTATTGGAATTGCAGGATGAATCAGCGTTGCAGCTGTTGATTGCAGATGGCAGACGGGTACAGGAGGAGAATGTACGGAAGCGGAAACGAGCACTCGAAGAACGTGCACAGCTGTTAAACGAAGCAGCAAAAGAAGAAACCAAAAAGGAGCAGAACGCATGAACTGGACACAAGTAGATATTTATACCACCACGGACGGCATTGATTTGCTGTGCAGTGATTTGATGGATTTGGGCATTCGGGGCTTTTCCATTCAGGATGCCGAAGATTTCAACGAATTTTTGCAGAATAAAGATGGCAAGTGGGATTACATTGACGAAGATTTAATGGGATTGTCGCACTGCGAAAGCTGCGTGACCATCTATCTGCCGGAAGATGCACAGGGTGCAGAAACGCTGCAAATGGTGCAGGAACTGTTGAAGCGGAAAAAGGCAGCCGATACCGAAGGCAAATTTGGCAGACTGGAAGCCGTTCTGACGGGCGTCAAGGAAGAAGACTGGGCGAACAACTGGAAACAGTATTTCAAGCCGTTTCCGGTCGGCAAAAAGCTGTATATCCGTCCAAGCTGGGAGCATGACGAACCAGAAGCAGGCAGAACCGTGCTGGAAATCGACCCGGAAAGCAGCTTTGGAACGGGACAGCATCATACTACTCGTCTGTGTCTGGAACTGATGGAATCGGAAGCAGCTGGCAGTAAAATGCTGGATATGGGCTGCGGCAGTGGCATTCTGTTCATCGGCGGAATGCTGCTCGGTGCAAAGGAAGTATTTGCTGTGGACATCGAAGAAAACGCTGTTCGGATTGCAAAGAAAAATGCAGCGGAAAACCACCTGCCGGAAGGAAGCTATACAGTACGTTGCGGAAACGTGCTCTCGGATGAAGCGTTGCGGGCAGAAATCGGCAGCGGCTATGACCTGATTACCGCCAACATTGTGGCAGATGTCTTGAAAGCGATGGCACCGCTGTTCCCGCAGTTCCTGAAAAAGACAGGTACACTGATTATTTCCGGCATTATCGTAGAACGAAAAGACGAAGTCATTGCAGCAATGGAAGCACAGGGCTTTGTGGTAACCGATTGTCGGGAAAAAGAAGGCTGGGCAGCTGTAAAGCTGAAACAGGCAGAATAAACCGTTCATCGGAACTGGAAGAACAAAAAAGGAGCGTCCGATTTGGCAAAGAAAAGAACAACCACCCCAAAAATCAAACCAATTCCCAACGCCTATATCGAAAAGGCTGGAATTGTAGAAGAAGAACGGATTACCGATACCCTCGAAAAAAACTATATGCCCTATGCAATGAGCGTCATCATCAGCCGTGCTCTGCCGGAGATTGACGGGTTTAAGCCCTCTCACCGGAAGCTGTTGTATACGATGTATAAAATGGGCTTGCTGAACGGCGGACGTACCAAATCCGCAAACGTGGTCGGGCAGACCATGCGGCTGAATCCGCACGGCGATAGTGCGATTTATGACACCATGGTGCGGCTGGCACGGGGCAATGAATCGCTGTTGTATCCCTATGTGGATTCCAAGGGAAACTTCGGCAAGGCGTATTCCAGAGATATGGCATACGCTGCCAGCCGATACACCGAAGTCAAGCTAGAGCCGATTTGCAACGAGTTATTCCGAGATATTGACAAGGATACCGTGGATTTTGTCCCGAACTATGACAATACCATGATGGAGCCGACCCTGTTCCCGACGACATTCCCATCGGTTCTGGTGAATGCCAACGTGGGCATTGCGGTTTCGATGGCAAGCAATGTCTGTCCGTTTAATCTGACAGAAGTCTGTGATACGACCATTGCTCTGCTGAAAAATCCAGAAGCAGATGTCACCGAAACGCTGCTTGGCCCAGACTTTCCGGGCGGCGGATTCCTGCTGAAAGATGCAGACGAGTTCCGGAAAATCTGCGAAACCGGACGGGGCAGCGTCAAAGTACGGGCAAAGTGGAACTATGATAAAGCCGGCGGCTGTATTGAAGTCACAGAAATTCCGTACAGCACCACGATTGAAGCCATTATGGATAAAATTGTAGACGGCATTAAACAGGGAAAACTGCGGGAAATCTCCTATGTGCGGGATGAAACCGACCTTTCCGGTCTGAAGATTGCCATCGACTTGAAGCGAGGAGCAGATCCGGAAAAAGTCATGCAGAAACTATTTCGCATGACACCATTGCAAGATAGCTATTCCTGCAACTTCAACATTCTGATTCACGGGCAGCCTCGTGTTATGGGCGTGAAAGAAATCCTGACCGAATGGATTGCATTTCGGGAGGAATGCGTTCGGCGGCGAATCGTCTATGACCTGCAGCGAAAACGGGAAAAGCTGCATCTTTTGGAGGGCTTAGAACGGATTCTGCTGGATATTGACGAGGCAATCCGTATTGTTCGGGAAACAAAAGAAGAATCCGAAGTTGTTCCGAACCTCATGCAGGGCTTTTCGATGGATGAAATTCAGGCGGAATATGTGGCAGAAATCAAGCTGCGGCATTTGAATCGGGAGTATATCCTCCGCCGGACACAGGAAATGGAGCAGCTGCGGACGGATATTGACAGCTTACAGCAGACCCTCGAAAGCCCGAAGAAGATTCGGGCAGTGATTGCCAAGGAACTGAAAGAAACTGCAAAGAAATACGGACAGCCGAGAAAAACCCAGTTCTGCGAGGTGGATTTGCAGGCAGAATCTGACCCGACTATGGACATTCCAGATTATCCGGTACATTTGTTCCTGTCTGAGAGCGGATATTTCAAGAAGATTTCTCCGGCATCGCTGCGAATGAATGCAGAACAGAAGCTGAAAGAGGATGACCGCATCATCGCCCACTGGGAAACCACCAACCGGACAGAACTGCTGTTTTTCACGAATCAGCAGCAGGTCTATAAGACGAAAGCCAGTGCATTTGAGGACAGCAAAGCGAGTTTGCTGGGCGACTATATTCCGGCGAAGCTGGGCTTTGACGAAGGGGAATTTGTCGTTTCTGTGATTCTCACAAATGACTACAGCGGCATGCTGCTGTTCGTCTATGAGAACGGGAAAGTGGCGAAAGTGCCGCTGCAATCCTATGCAACCAAGACCAACCGGAAAAAGCTGGCGAATGCATACAGTGATAAGTCACCGCTTGTGACAGCGTTGCCGCTTCCAGAAGAACAGAATGTATTGTTGCGTTCGAGCGGCAATCGGGCATTGCTGTTCCAGACGGAAGAACTGCTGCCGAAGACTGCCCGTAATACGCAGGGCGTTCAGGTGATGACGCTCAAGGGCAAGCAAGTGGTTCTCTCTGCGGAATTGCTGACTGCGGAGCAGGCAGAAGAACGAAAGCGGTATCAGGCGAAAACCTTGCCGGCACTCGGAGCACTGGCAAAGGATTTGCCGGATGTCGGGCAGATGACGTTGGCGTAAAAATTCTGCATGTTCACTAAAAAAGCAGGGGAAAAGCTGTGCATTTTGTGGAAAACGGAATGTAAAACTTGCTTTTACAGCAAAAATATGTTATCATGGTGGTAAGTTTTATGGGAACGCCTGTTCAAGAAAACAGGCATGGATATTTAGATAGGAGGAACACAAGATGCATACATGGGCAAGAAAAGGAATCGCACTGGCAGTCAGCGGCGTTCTGACCGTTGGTATGGCAGCTTCTCTACCGTTTGGCAGCTTAGCAGATGCAGCCGATGAGGACATCATTTTTCAGGCAGAAGGCGAAGATTTGGACGGTGCAACCACTTGGACGGATATTTATGGGCAGCAATTTCCGGGGTATTCCGGCAGCGGTTTCTGCTACCTGACCGGTGAAACATTGACCTTTGAGGTGGAAGCACCAGAAGATGGAATGTATGAATTCACCACCCGTTCTGCACAGATTTTGGACAAAGACGGACGGGAACAGACCATCTCCATCAATGGTTCAGAATTTATGATGAAGATGCCGTATTCCGACACTTGGACAGATTTCAGCTTTGGCATTCACCGCCTGAAAAAAGGCACAAATAAGATTCAGCTTTTGCCGAAATATGGCTATGGAGCTTATGATACGATTACGGTAAAGAAGGCGGATCTGCCAGCATTGAATGTTTCCCCGACGCTGAGCGACTCGAAGGCAACTTCCGAAACACAGGGCTTGATGAATTACCTCTGTGATGTTTACGGAAAGCACATGCTTTCTGGTCAGCAGGAAATCTATGGCGGCGGTCACACCGAAAGCAGCCCGAACGGCTACAGCGGTGCAGATTTGCAGGGCTATGAAACCGAATTTGAATACATCAAGAAGAATTTCGGCGACTATCCGGCAATCCGTGGCTTCGATTATATGAACTATAACCCGCTCTATGGCTGGGATGACCAGACAACTGAACGAATCATTGAATGGGGTACGGAACGGAACGGCATTCCGACGGTTTGCTGGCACATCAATGTTCCGAAGAATTTCGCAAATTACGAACTGGGCGATGCAGTCGACTGGAAGGAATGCACTTATAAGCCGACTGAAACCGATTTCGATACTTCCAAGGCAATTGTAGAGGGTACAAAGGAATACGAATATGTGATGCTGACCATTAAGACCTTGGCAGCAGAACTGAAAAAGGTACAGGATGCAGGCGTACCGATTATTTTCCGTCCGTATCACGAAGCAGAGGGCAACACCAATACCAACGGTTCTGGTTCTTGGTTCTGGTGGGGCAAGAGCGGTGCAGAAGTTTACAAGAAACTCTGGAAGCAGCTGTATACGACCCTGACGGAAGAATACGGTATTCACAACCTGATTTGGGAATACAACAGCTATGACTATTCGACTTCTCCGCAGTGGTATCCGGGCGATGACTGCGTGGATATTGTCGGCTATGACAAGTACAACTGCGTTTATAACCGTCACGATGGAAAGACCAGTGGCCCGAATGAAGATGCTATCTCCAGCACGTTCTATACACTCGTAAACCTGACCAACGGCAAAAAGCTGGTTTCCATGCCGGAAAACGACACCGTTCCGAGTCTGGAAAATATCGAGATTGAAAAGGCAAACTGGCTGTATTTCTGCATCTGGTATGACAACGGTTCGGATAATTTCCTGTCTGGCACAGACAAGAATGACCCGGAAACACTGAAAGAAATGTATCAGAGTGATTATTGCATCACCTTGAGCGAATTGCCGGATTGGAAGAACTATAAGAACGGCGGAGATACCCCGACCACCACAACTGCAACAACCGACACTGGTTCTGAAACCACTACCACAACCACCGGAACAACAGAAGTTGTGATTGGCGATGTCAACGGCGATGGCGTAATCAATGTTGTCGATGCAATGCTGTTAAAGCGGTATCTTTTGGCTGAAAATGCAGAGGATGCAACTTACAACACCGTTTGGGACTGGAATCAGGATGAAACCTGCGATGTTCTCGATGTAGTAGGACTGACGAAGTTCCTGCTGCGGAAAGACTGATTCTTTTTAAAACAATTGTAACAAAGAAACAACCGCCCTGTGATGCGAATTGGCACACAGGGCGGTTTTTGTGAGAATCCATCTGAAATTTTCTGAACATTCTCCACAAGGGCTTGTAAAACAGATGCAATCCGTGTATAATGAATTTTGTCGAATAGCTGCGAATGAAAGCAGTCATTTTATTTGATTTTGGGCGGGTTTTTTTTTCCGCCATTTTGGAGGTTGACGTTTTTTATGAAGTATCCCCTTGGCTTGATGCTTGGCGGACTGGCAGCAACCGTTTTACTTTGTGCCTGTACTGCCTCGCCGGAATCTGTTGCCGTGAAAATTAGTCAGGACGAATCCGAAGAACTTTCCATTTTAGCGGAAACAACTGTGACCATGACCCAGCAGACCATCCAAACAACCACTACTACAGAACGCAAGCCGGATTTGGTCGAAGAAGTACCAGCAGAACACGTTTTAGATGTCGATGCCATTTACCAGCGTCCGGAGTTGCCGACTGGCTGCGAGATTACTTCTCTGACAGCTCTGCTGCAATATCTGGGATTCGATGTGGACAAGACCACCATGGCGGAAGATTTTCTGCCATGCAGCTATGATACAGCCAAGAACACATTGGATGATGCCTACATTGGCTTACCGCAGGCAAGCGATGGATTTGGCTGCTATGCTCCGGTTCTGGTCAAGGCGGCAGATGCTTATTTAAAGACACAGGATAGCGAGAAGCAAGGCCTGGACTTGACAGGTAGCAGCGAAGAAACCATTTGCCGTTACATTGCAAGCGGTTATCCGGTTGTGATGTGGATTACAATTGGTCTGTATGATGTGTATGAGGAAGAGGGCTGGACGACGGAGGACGGCAGAACCGTCATGTGGTGCGATTTGGAGCACTGCGTTTTGTTGCATGGATATGACAAGGAAAATGATTTGGTTTATGTGTGTGACCCGTTGAACGGCGATGTGACCTATTCCATGGAACGATATTTCCAGATTTACGAGGATATGCACAAGCGAGCCATGACGGTTTATTGATGAGATGCCCTTTTTCTGCGGAGAGATGGAACGAGCAACAGCAGCACACCGCAGATGGCAAGGGCAAGGCTGATCCATTCAGACGTTGCCAAGCCAAAATAAATGCCCCGTTCGGTATCATAGCGAAATCGTTCTGTAAAAAGACGAATACCCGCATAGCCGATGCAATAGAACGGGATGACATCGGTTTTTCGGGTTCGTTTCCGGAAGCAAAACTGTAACAATCCAGCGAGCAGAAGATTCAATCCACTTTCCAGCAGCTGTACCGGAAAAAGCGGAATGTCCGTCGGGGCTGTTCCAATGGCGTTTTTCAGGCAGATGCCAATCGGTGGGTCATAGGGAATGCCGTAACAGCAACCTGCAAAGAAACAGCCGATTCGTCCAAATGCATGGGCAAGCGGAATGGCAGGGGTGATGCTGCTGAGATAGACCCCATAGGGCAGCTGAAAATGATGCAGATAGAGCAGCAGGGCAGCCAGACCACCCAGCAATCCGCCATAGAATACAAATCCGCCCTCTAACAGGGAGGAAATCGTGTTCCAGTTAAAACCGGAAGTCTGGAACATCTCCATGATGTCGGAGAACGAAACCAGAAGATAGAGCAGTTTTGCTCCCAGAAATCCGCCAATGAGTGCCCAGACACAAGCCTCCAGCATGGCGAACCGGTCTTGCTGAAAGCGTTTTCCGTTGCGAATGGCAAGCCAGATGGCAAGTGCTCCGCCAATCACGCAGCAAATCCCATATGTACCAAGAGAAAGCCCGAAGAGAGAAATAATCGGATACATGTCAACTCCTTTTTGGTCGAAAAAAACGCAGTTCCCAGAAATTCTGCAAGACATGCAGATGGTGGACTGCGTTTTTTGAATGTTTAGAAAGAATGCTTAAAGGGTAGAGTCATCATAGTAGGAATAATCGGGATACGAACTCGAAAATTCGTCAATAAATTCCTGTAGACCACCATCTGAGAGAAATACAACCATGTAAATCAGGTATACTGCATTTAACAGGATGCCGATAATGCCCAGAATGATGCCAGCGGTTGCAATGCCGTTGGCATTTTTCTTATTCTGGAGAATGCCCAGAATCAAGCCAATGATGGCAGGAATTGCACCGACACCATAGCAACAGCAAATGGCAATTGAACAGATGCCCAGAATCAGGGATGCGATGCCGAAACCATTGCTGTTATTGTTGGTCAGTGGCGTGTTCGGGGTCGAGTAAGTATTGTTGTAATTGTAAGGGGATGGATTAGCAGTTGACTGCTGATAAGATTGTTCCGAAAAATTTGGTTGCTGCTGGTTGGCAGTGTTTGAATTTGGGATGTTGTTGCGGATGTCATAGGCAGAAAAATTCGGTGCAGCGTTGGTTTCCGCCGTTGTATTCTGTGTGGCGGAAGTGTTTGGCTGCGGAACTTCTCTCGGAATATCATTCGCAACGGGAGCATCTGCTTGAGCATTGTTCTGATAAGCAGCGACATGGTCATAATTATCCGGTTGCGAAACTTCTCTTGGAATCTCAGGGGCAACCGCAGTATCTGCCGGTTGAGCGGTAGCGTTGGAATCGCTCTGTTCCGGATGGAGATTTGGTTCTATTGGGGTGTCTGGTGTTGGAATCGTCGGTTCTTGGTTGATGGAATCCGGCTTTGGAATGGCATTTGGTCGAATTTCGCCGCAGTTCGGGCAAGTAAGGTCAGTATCCGATAACGGATGACCGCAGTTTCCACAAAAAGGCATGGGAAAAACTCCTTTCAAAAATAAACAGTCCTGCTTGTTATTGTAGCATATCTTTTCGGAAATGTCAAATGCTGTGCATGGCTTTTATTGGGAAAGTGCATTCAGCAGGGTGCGAGCAATGTTGTTGGTGTTGATGGTATCCACATCTTGATTCCAGTTTTCGATTTCGATACAAAAGGCAATTGGGAGGTTGCTGTCATCGCAGAAACCGACTAACAGCGAATTGTCTGTACCATCGCCCTGTTCAGCTGTTCCAGTCTTTAAGCCGACTGGATAATTGATGACGCTATAACGAGCCAAATCGCCGTTTTCCCGCATGATTGCCCGTACTTGCTGGGCAGTTTCCGCAGAGAAAATTTCATTGGAATAGGTAGTTTTGGCTTTGTCCCTGACCGTTCCGAATAAATCTTGCCGATAGGAAATCAAGTATGGCTGGGTGACTTGTCCCGTGCCGTTGGCAATGGCACTTTCCCACATCATCAGTTGAAGTGGGCTGATGACCGTTTCGCCTTGTCCAATGCAGCCCCATTGGGTGATGCTGTCGTTGGTATCCTCTAAGGTTGTGGAGGCGGTGAAAACAGAAATGCCATCTAAATCCATTTGTGCATTGCCTTCGCCGTTGACCCGATAGCCCATTTTGCGGAACGCAGTCTGTAAGCCGTCAAGGGGTAAATCCTCTACCAGCTGAGCAAACCATGGGTTGCAGCTGTGCTGAAACGCTTGCGAGATATTCTGCCAGCCGTGCACACTGCCGTGATAGCAGCGAATCGGAGAGCCATAATTGTTGTAATAAGTGCCCTGACAGTCATAGCTTTTCTGCATGAGAGCGTCATAGCCGATGGTTTCAATGGCAGCGGCAGTGGTGCAGACTTTCTGGGTAGAACCGGGGATGGTCTGGTAAAATGCCTTACAGAGCAGGCTGCCTGTTTCCAGCGTGCTGACATCGACATCACTTAAAATGTTGACACTGGGCTTGCTGACACAGACGAGAATTTCTCCGGTCTGGTAGTTGTAGGCAATGGCAGTTCCGTTTTTCTCGCCGAACGACTGATAAACCTGTTGGTTTGCATCGTGGTCGAGGGTGGTATAAATCGCACTTTTTCCGTTCTGGACTGCACCAAAGAGCAGGTTATAATTTTGCAAGTCCTTCAGATTTTCGGAAACGAGTGTATTCGTCATGCGTCCGCTGTTGTCGCCGATGAGGTTTCCAACATCCAGAAAATAATCTGCTCCATATTTTTCCGCAGTTGCGTTTTCATCGAACAGGACTGCTCCGTTTCGGTCGTAGATATTGCCCAGTTTCACGTTGTGAGAATGGGACATATAGAAAGTTGCCTGTGATACAATTCTTGCGACCAAAAGCACCATGCCCAACAGAAAGAGGACAATCAGCAGGATGGTGAGCCGTTCTCCACGTTTAATACTTTTCATTGTGTGACCCTCCTTGTTCGCTGCTGTTTCGGTACATTCTGGTCTGTTCATTCTGGCTGCTGCCGGAATGCTGGATGGTATTCGGGCGAGCATACGGGTTGTTGGAGCGGTTCGGCGGAGCAGTTCTGCTTACAGGCTGCCCGTAAGGGTTCGGTTGCGTGGGTCGAGCCTGCTGCCGAGGTGTGCCGTTGGTTGGAATGGTACGGGTTTGATTCAGTGGCTGCCCGTAAGGGTTCGGCTGCGTGGGTCGAGCCTGCTGCCGAGGTGTGCCATTGGTTGGAATGGTACGGGTTTGATTCAGTGGCTGCCCGTATGGGTTCGGCTGTGTGGGTCTTGCCTGCTGCCGAGGAGCACCGCCCTGCATCGGAGCGGTTCGGTTCTGGGCAGGCTGCTGCGGTGCTCGAGTAGTGGAACGCTGCGGAGTTTGCGGTTTGTTTGCGTTCGGAGCAGGTGTATGTTTCGACAGCAGTTCGTCTGCTTCTTTCTCCTTGCGGAATGGCAGCTTGAACGAAAGCGTATTTTCCGAAACAACATTCGGTTTTCGGAACGTCGGCGATTGCCCTGCTTTGAGCATACCGGCAAGCAGTCCGCAGGTAATCATAGACGTACCACCCTGTGAAATAAAGGGAATCGTAACACCAGTGAACGGAATCAGGTTGCAAGAACCGAAGATGTTCAAGCCCATCTGTACGACAAAAACCGCTGCAACGCCTAGAATCATCGTTGTGTGGTAGTAGCTTCTCGGCTTGTTAATCATTGGCAGCATCAGCAGGCTTGCGATGAAGAAGATGACTAGCAGGGCAACCAAAAAGCCCCATTCTTCACAGATGGTGGAGAATACAATGTCTGTATCTGCGGCAGCGATTTCAATGAGGTTGCCGTATCCAGGACCTTTTCCGAATAAGCCGCCCTCTGCAATTGCCATCAGTGCACGGCATTGCTGATAGCCGTTTCCGTACATGTCATTCCAGATGTCCACAGAAAGACGGTCTTGTACATAGCCCGGTGCAAATTTCGCAGCGGCAATGACCACCAGCACGCCAACTGCACACAGGAAAATCAAAGTCGTTTTCGAGAATTTTGCCTTTGGGTAACAGATCCGGCAAATGACCGCACAGCCATAAGCTGCGGCAAAGGTTGGCAGGCTGCCCAAGTCCCGACACCACCATTGCAGCACAAAGATGGCGAGGAATGAACCGGTTAAAAACAGAGCTTCTTTGGAAACATAAAAGAAAAGTACCTTGGTCTTTTCGTGCTGTTCCATGATGGAGGTGGCACAGAGCAGAACAAATACGGGCTTCATAAATTCAGAAGGTTGCAAGCTGATTGGTCCAATCTGAATCCACATGCTCCGGCTGCCCGTCAGGAGCAGGATTGCCAGCATAATCACGCCCAGCACAATATACAGATATTTTTTGATTGCCATCAGGCGGATGTGGTTGCGAGTGAGCAGGAACATGATTTGACAGCAGATTAACGCCATGATACAGGTGATATAATGCTTGGCAGCAAATCCAATGCCCCCGAAACAGGATTGAAAAATCACGCTGATGTTGAGAATCAGAAGCAGTAGAAAGTCTGTGGTGTAGGTCATCTGCTTATAGAAGAACCGCAGCACGATGATATAGACCACATCCAGCCCTAGGACTGCAATGGTCAACGGGGCTAAATCCTGAATCGTTTCATAGTTTCCCCGAAACAGCACCGCCAGCAGCATGACAATATGCGTGAACAGAACCAGTGCTGCAATGCGTCCGTAGCGTAAGCCATTATGATACATTTGCATCTCTCCTTTGCTGTAGGATGACGGCTTGTGTGCCGAATCGGATTTCATCCATGGGTTTTAGAATGGCTTGGTGGTCGATTTTCGTGCCGTTGACGAACGTGCCAGATTTGGAATGCAAGTCCACGACACGCCAGACCCCGTTGGAAACATAGAGCACCGCATGATAGCGGGAAATACTCATATCCGGCAGGCGAATATCTGCCGAGCCATGCCGCCCGACTAGAATTTCATCGGCTTCTAAGGGAATCCATTCATTGGTCTGAACATCTCGCAGCATCATGTGATTGCTGACTTTGTTCCACCGCAGCTGTTCAATGCGTTTTTCTCGCTTTGCAAAGGAAAAGATGACAAAGACACAGAGAAACACCACAAAGATGACCACGGCACTGACAATGATGGAAAAGGGAGTAAAGTCCCGCAGGGTCTTTAACAGTTCTTCGTACATTTCAGATTGCCTCCTAAAGTATAATGGGGCGGAATCGTATGCCCCGAACATGGTTACAGATTGGTAGAAAAGAAGATATTCCTATTATAATACAAGCCTGTGAAAAAATCAAGCAAATGATAGGGGCTTTCACAGAAATTCGGGTTTTCTTTTGTTTTTTGCAATCTGTACAAAATCACACGGCAGCTTTTATTCAAGTTGCATGAAGAAGAAAAAAATTACAGAAAAATTACTTGCAATTTGCCGGAAACTATGGTATAATAAACAAAATCAACCGTGAAATCATCCATCATTTTTGGATGGTTTGCAATTTCGTTTCCAAAATTTATAAAAATAGAAAGTAGGCGTATGACACAACATGAAAGAACGTGTTTCCCTCAGACGAATGACCGCATTTTTTACCAGCATCCTGCTGGTTGTTTTTTGCCTGCCGACTTTGGCACTTCCGGCAAAAGCAGAAACAACCGTCCGACAGGTGAATAATATCGTCTTATTTGCCCAGTTCGACCCGTTGACGGAAAAAAACTTTATGAGTGGAGATGCAACCAATACGGTGCTTTCGATGTGCAACGATACTACTACGTATCGTTCCCTGACGAAATACATTGATACCATTTCTTATGGACAAATGCACGTGGATTCTTATTTTCCGCAGCTGAAAGATGGTGTGATTGAACCGTATGTGCTGAGTCAGAGTCGGGAATCTTACACGGACTATAACCAATATGCAGTTGAAATGATTCAAAATATTGCAATTCCGGCAGATATTCCGCTGGATGGGGACAACGATGGTTATATTGACAACATTGTCTGCGTGGTAGATGGAAAAGTCACATCCGCTGCCGATCCGCTGTGGTCAAAAGCATTTTATCTGGATGGCGGTTTGCAGGTGAACGGGCTTACCGTGGGACAAGTCAATCTGCACAGCGGCTATTCTGTGATCGGTTCTACGCTATTCAACGGCATTGGAACAGTCTGCCATGAATTTTTGCACAGCATGGGCTATCCGGATTTGTACCACCGCAGCGATGTTCCCGGTGATCCGGTCGGGCAGTGGGATATTATGGCAACCACTTCTATTTTCTTGCAGTATCCGCTTGCTTATCAGCGGTATTCTGTTTCCGGCTGGATGGGAGCAGAAACGATTACAACAGCGGGGACATATGCACTTGCTCCAGCATCTTCCTCCGAGGGCAGCCGGCTCTACTTATTAAAAACACCGCTTTCCGACACGGAATTTTTTGCGGTGGAATATCGAAAGCAGGGTGCGAAATATTCGGATGAACTGGATGGAAAAATTTATGGCGATGGCATGGTAGTCTATCGGGTGAATACCAGCGTGGTCGGAAACTATCGGGGCGATACTGACCAGATTTATATTTTCCGTCCGGATGAAACCACTTTGAACGGCGGAGCAGGCGACTTGACAAAGTCTTGCTATGGCGGAACAGGTGCACCGAATCATATTGGAACAACAGACCTGCAAAAGAAGTTTTCCGATGGGGCGTTGGTCTATGCAGACGGAACAAACAGCGGCATTGCACTGGACAACATTCAGATTCAGGACAATGGAACATTGACATTCTCAGTATCGTTTGCAGACCTTTCCGGTCAGAAACTCTGGGAAACCAGCGACAATAGTTCGTTCTCTGCGGATACCATGGCGTATGATCTGGCAACTGCCGCAGATGGCACGATGTATCTGCTTACAACTACTGCCTATTCTGCAACCCTGTATCGGGTGGAAGAGGACGAAACGCTGACTGCAGTCAGCAAGCCGTTTTCCGGCAGTATGTACAATCCAAAATTGGTCATTTGTGATGGAACGGCATATGTGCTCTATCAGGATTATGATTATATCTCGCATCTCTGCAAGTGGAATGAAAACGGGCAGCTCTGGGAAGAATGCTATGTGGGAACAGAACTGGCACAATATCAAGACCTCGCAACAGATGGCGAACAGCTTTATTTTACCTGCACCACGGGTTCATTCCCGTATGCGTTGCAGGCATATTGTTACAATCCGAATACCGGACAAGCAACCAAAATTGGAACAGACCTCTCCGGAAACGCTTGCAATATGGAGATTGCTGCCGCAGATGGAACGGTCGTGATCGGCTATCGGGATTTGACTGCAAACAGCGTTCCAAAAGCAGCGATTTACAACGGGGCAACTTGGAATATTATTACATTGTCCGAGCAGGAATGCGGCATGGTTTCCGTGATAGCAGAGGAAGATGGGAAGTTCTGGGTATTGCCTTCCGGCGGAAAAAATCCGATTTTCAGCGTGAGCAAAGATGGAACAGCAACCGCCTATGCAGTACCAGAGCAATTAAAAGAAAATGTGTTCCAGATGATACCAGTTTTATCCGGTGGGAATTTGTATGTGGCTGTAAATTCTCAGAATCCAAATGCATTTGATTTGTATCGGCTGAATCAGGAAACTGCATCATGGGAAACAGTCGGAAATACCATTGCCAATGAAATTGTAAACCAGCCTGTTTTGTCTGCACGAAATGGAACGATTTATTGTATGTACAATGCTTCGGAACAAATTTTGCTGAAAAAATTAGTTATTTCCAAGAACGAAGAAACGATTTTAAAGGGCGATTTGAATTTAGACGGCAGACGGAATTTAGCAGATACCGTGCTGTTTCATCGGTATTTGCTGCGAACGGTTACTCTAACAGAAGAGCAGGGCAAACGTGCAGAAACCGTAGAAGACGGCACAATCAATATCATTGATTTGATTTGGCTGAAGCAAGCCATTCATTTAGTAGACGTAGTAGATGCATAACCGCCGCAGGCGAACTGCGGTCGAGTTGGCTCAGCTCGGCGGAGGGGTGCAGGGGGCAAGCTGCCCCCTGCAAAGAGTGGACAATTTGCAGTAACAAGAATCTAAGAGAAATCGGAAAATGCTGTTCGCCATTCTGGAAACATAAAAAAATTCTTGTAAACTATAATCTAAGAAAGATTCATAACTAATTCGGACAACACAACTGCCGGCGAACAGCACAAAGGCAAAGAGCGAAGCGAATTTGCCGAACCGGATTCGGGTGGTATCCCAAAGAGCAATTTGCCGAACCACACGCAATTGGTTTTCCAAGAATCAAGAACGAAAAAGAGGATTCCCATAACAGGAATCCTCTATTTTTTTGCATCTTCACTTTGTCAGAACTGGTTTCTGTGAGAGAACCCGCTCATGATTGTATACGGCTTTCAGCCGCTGTTTGGTGTTGTATGTTTCCCCCATGCAAAATTCTTTCGACCATGTCATAAAATATGCCCACGGAATCTTGCTTTTTGCCAATAATGCTGCATCTGGTAAAAATCCAATCTCTGCCAACGCTGCAACTTTGTTGGCACTGGATGCCGCAATCAACGCCTGATAATCGGCTGCATAGTCCGTTGCTTCATAGTGTGGCAGGTAGACATCCACGGAAACGACATCCACAAAATCATCTCCCGGATACCCCTCCGGCAGCCGACTGTTCCAGACCCAGAGCAGATGGTCAAGGTGGTAGTGGTGCACATAGTATTCATACATCAATAAATATAGCTGCTTTGCAACTTCTGCACCCTTTGCCCCCCACCAAAACCAAGTGCCTTCCGCCTCGTGGAACGGTCGCCACAGAACCGGAATCTTTGCGTCCTGAAAGCGTTGCAACTGCACTGCAATCGCATCTAAATCATGGAAAAACGCTGCCCGTTCCGGCGTGCCGTCATGCAGAACTCGTTCTGCATCGAAATCCGTGTGTTCGGTATAAAAGCTCTTGTCGTGTCCGCCGAGCGGAGAAAACCAGTGAAACGTCAGCGTGACAATGCCGCCCGTTTCGTTTGCCCAGCGGAGTGCAGTGTCCATGGTGTTGCGGTTTTCTTCCACCTCAATTCGACAGGCTTCCGAGGCATCTTCCATGCGGATGTTGGGCGAATAGGCGAGCAACTCAAATCCGCAGAGTTTCGGGGATTTTCCGGTGACCGTTTCAATATAGGCAACCTCTTCCATCGGGTTGGTCTGGGTGTGCTGTCCGGCAATGAGTTTTGTTCCGGCGATGTCGTGCAGATATTGCAGCAGAGCCGTTGCCTCTGGGGTTGCGTTGGGGTTGACTGGTGTTGTGTGTATCATAAAAACCTCCTTTTTAGCCTAATTATAACCCTAATTTATGATAAAGTCAATAGAAATTTGCGTGAATTTTGAAAAAATCGGTTGCAATTTCAAAATGGGTATGCTATAATAAAAACCAAAGCAGAAATTAGCTGCAATTAGGTGCAAATTTATGAAGAAAGGAATTCGTTGGAAAAATGCAAAAACGTGTACGAATGGTAGACATTGCGGAAAAAATGGGCGTTAGTACCTTTACCGTTTCCAAAGCACTTTCCGGAAAAGAGGGTGTCAGTGAAGAACTGCGGGCAGAAGTGCGGCGAGTTGCAGAGCAGATGGGCTATCAGGCAAAGAATAAATCTCGGCAGGAAACCGTTTCCAAAAGCATGAAGTTCGGGATTTTGACCCGCAGCCGATATATTGAACAGGGGCAGTCATTTTATTGGAGTTTATACGAGCGGATGCTGTTTCATCTCAATGCAGGCGGAAATATTGGGATTTTAGAGTTTGTATCCACTGAAGAAGAGGAGGCTCTACGGCTGCCAAAATTCATGCAGACAGAGCTGATTAACGGGCTTGTCTTAATGGGAAAGTTCAGCAAAGCCTACCGCAATATGCTGACCGCTGCAAAGATTCCGTTTGTCTGTCTGGATATGTTCGATGCGGACTGTGAACAGGATACTGTGATTTCAGACGGCTATTATGGAATGTATTTTGTTACCCGTCATCTACTGCAAATGGGACATCGGGATATTGTCTTTTTAGGGCGGATAGGGGCAACTTATAGCATTACCGACCGTTATTTTGGCTTCTGTAAGGCGATGCAGGAGGCAGGCATTTCCGTAACGCCGGAGATGGTTCTGTCTGACCGAGATGAAAACGATACCATTCGTGTTTCACTGGAGCAGCTGCACCACATGCCGACTGCATTCGCCTGTAACTGCGATATATCCGCCTATTATTTGATGCAGACGTTGCAGGCAAGAGGTTACCGGATTCCGGAAGATATTTCCATTGTTGGTTTCGATAACTATATTTTGTCGGAGATGACCACGCCAAAACTGACAACATATGCAGTGGATTTGGATAAAATGGCGATGGCAAGCATTGAACAGCTGCAACAGCGGCTCGAACAGCCAAGCCGCCCCTGCGAGCAGCGGATTATCAGCGGACATTTTATTCCGAGAAACAGCGTTCGGAAAATAAATTAGGTTGATTATTTAGGTGAAACAAAAGCGAAAAGCCAAACAGCAAAGGGGCAATTGAAAGAAAACAATTGTCCCTTTTTTCTATATCTCTCACAAATTCTCAGAAAAAATTAGTAAAAACTGAAAAAGAAAATCACTATAATTGTGCATTCTACATAAATAAACAGTGATAAATTTATGCGTTTCGTTGAAATTGCGTGTAAACTAATTTAGCCTATTGACAAAACTAAAAAATGTGCTATAATAAAGCTAAAGAAGCCTAATCGGGACGGACAAACAAAATTCCCGAACGTGCAAATGTCACATAAAAAACGAAAAATTTGGAGGAACACATTATGAAAAAGCAAATCATTGCCATCACATTGGCAGCCGTTATGGCAGCAGGTATGACAGGCTGCGGCAGCAGCAACGGCAGCAGCTCCGACACCGCAAACAAAGATGTCACCTTGGATTACAAGAGCATCGATCTGGAAACGGGAGATTCTGACCTGAAGGCAGACCTGAAAGTCATCACCCACCGGACAGACTTGGTAGACACCACCTTTGAAGAATATGCACAGGAATTCCAGAAGCTGTATCCGAATGTCACCATCAGCTTTGAAGGCATTACCAACTATGCAGACGATATGACCACACGGCTGACCAGCGGTGACTGGGGCGACATCTGCATGATTCCGACCACCGTCAACAAGAGTGAATTTGGTACTTATTTTGAACCAATCTGCAATTACGATGATATGAAGGATTCCTACGAATTCCTCGGCGACAAGATGTTTGACGGCAAGGTTTACGGCATTGCCTCCATGGGCAATGCAATGGGCATTGTTTATAATAAGAGTGTCTTTGAAGAAGCTGGCATTTCCGAACTGCCGACTACACCAGATGCATTCTTGGATGACTTGAAGCAGATTAAAGATAAGACTGATGCCATTCCGTTGTATACCAACTATGCAGCTGGCTGGACACTGACTGCATGGGATTCTTACATTGGCGGAACAGCAACCGGCGATGCCGATTATATGAACAACACTATTGTACATCAGGCAAATCCGTTCTCGAAGCGTTCCGATGAAACAGGTCCGTATGCTGTTTATAATACCCTGTATGAAGCGGTTTCTGAGGGCTTGACCGAAGACGACCCGACTACAACCGACTGGGAAGGCTGCAAGAGCCAAATCAACAACGGCAAAATCGGCTGCATGGTTCTGGGCAGCTGGGCAATCATTCAGATGCAAGAAGCTGGCGACCATGCCGATGATATTGGCTATATGCCTTTCCCGATTACCGTGGACGGCAAGCAGTATGCAAGTGCCAGTGCAGACTATGCATACGGTATCAATGTAAACTCTACCGCCGATGAAAAGAAAGCATCCGCTGCTTTCATCAAGTGGCTGACAGAAAAGTCCGGCTATGCATATGACCAGGGCGGTATCCCGATTGTGAAGGGTGAAACCTATCCGGAAACACTGAGTGCATTCACCAATGTTACTTTGGTCATGGATAACCCGACACCGACCGGCGAAGAAGACTTGTATGCAAACATCAACAACGGTTCGGAATTGTCCTTGAATTCAGACCCTACCCACGTTGCAAGAATCATCGAAAGTGCCATTGACCACAACGAAACCATGGATGAAATTGCGGACAGCTGGAACGAAGCATGGACTTCCGCACAGGAATCCAACGGTGTAACACCGCAATAACGCACAGAGAGGGGAAATTCAAATGGCTGGTTCTGGAAAAACAGGCAGCACATCACTCCGGAATAAACTGCACAAGATGCAGACACAAAAAGTGATTGTTTCGATTCTGTTCTTATGTGTGCCGTTGCTGCTGTTGTTCACGTTTACCTACCTGCCATTCTTTAAGATGGTACAGTTCAGCTTTTACGATATGAAATACATCGGGAAACGAACTTGGGTAGGACTTCAAAATTATATCTCCGTATTCACCAGAGAAGATTGTCTGAATGCCTTAAAGCTGAGCCTTTTCTATTTGGTTGGCTCGTTTGTACAAATCGCCATCGCACTGCTGTTTGCCAGCATTTTGAGTTTCCCGACAAAAGGCGGAAAATTTTTCCGTGGGGCATTGTATTTCCCAAGCTTGATTGGCGGGATTGCCGTGGGCTTTATCTTTAAGTTCTTCTTTACCCACGGATTTGTACTGGACACTCTTCTGACTTGGGTCGGCATGGATGCGGACAGCCTGCCATTCTGGCTGAAAGATAAAAGCATTAACAACTGGGTTCTGGCAGCAACCTCTATCTGGCGGTACATGGGACAAAACATGGTACTGTTCATTGGAGCGATTGCCAGCGTTGATACGACCCAATATGAAGCGGCAGCGATTGACGGAGCAAACGCATGGCAGCGGTTCCGGTATATCATTCTGCCATCCATCAAAACGATTGTAACCTTGAACCTGATTTTAGCGGTTTCCGGTGCACTGTCCGCCTTTGAAATGCCTTATGTTATCACAGACGGCGGCTTCGGAACATCCACCTATTTTGTATTGATGAACAAGATTGCCCATACCAACCAGAAGGTCGGTCTGGCATCTGCAATGGCAGTGGTTCTGCTGGCATTGATTCTGCTGGTAACGGCAGTTCAGAAAATTGTCGAACGGCGAATGGATAGCGACACGCCAAGAAGACGGAAACGGAGGGTGCAAAAATGAGAGCAGCAAGTAATCCTGTTCGGCTGGGAAAATACAGCCTCGGTAAAATTTTCTTCACCATCTGCAAGTATGCCCTTCTGATTTTTGCCGCATTTTGTGCATTAGTTCCGCTGGTTAGCTGCGTGATTACCGCCTTTAAAACGGTGGATGAATACAACAACACCAACGTCATGACCCTGCCGGAAAGCTGGCTGTATTTCGACAACTTTGTTACCGCCTGGAAACAAGCAAACATGGGCAAAGCATTCCTGAACAGCTTTTTGGTTCTGCTCTTCGTTCTGCTGGGCAGCACCCTGTTCTCGGCAATGCTCGCATATGTGCTGAACCGCTTCCAGTTCCGTGGCAATAAGCTGATTCGCAACTTGTTTATGATTTCCACCCTGATTCCGGGGATTGCCACACAGGTTACGATTTACCAGATTATGTATACCCTCGGCTTAGTCAATACGCTTTACGGTTACATCATCCTGATGCTGGGAACGGATGTCATTTCGATTTACATCTTCCTGCAATATTTCGACAACCTGCCAAAGACACTGGATGAAGCAGCAATTTTGGATGGCTGCACCTATGTTGGTGTATTCTTTAAGATTCTGCTGCCGCTGCTGAAGCCGGCAATCGTCACCAGTGCCATCCTGAAAGGCGTTAGCACCTACAACGAATACTACATGGCAAACCTGTACTTGCAGGATAAAAAAGCCTTTCCGGTGGTTTCCACCTCTCTGTTTACCTTTACAGGACCGATGGGAAGCCAGTATAACTACATCTGTGCTGGCGTTTTGATTACCGTCATTCCGATGCTGATTCTGTTCATCTGCTGTCAGAAGCAGATTTACAGCGGCATGGCACAAGGTGCAGTGAAAGAATAATGATTTCCCTCTTTTTCTTCTAACATCCCATCCTGTTTCCGCAGCTTGCAGTTCCTGTTTCTGTTATTTTGTAAGATGCTGCAAGTTGCGGCAGGGTGGCCGTTCCAAGATAACAATTGCAAATCGCAGTTTGAAAGTTTACTTCGGGCTTCTGTTGGAATGCCGTTTTCCTCCTCAAAAGAGCAAGCCAGCAGAAGCCATATTTGTCGAACTATTCCCTTGAAATTTTAAATATTTTTAATTACTTGAATACAATGGAGGTTTCTATCATGAATCCGATTACTTTAAAAACAGACGTTTTGAACAATCTTCCGTGGCAGGCTCGCCCGACCGACTGCACCGCACCGCTCTGGCGGTATCAGGAAAACCCGATTATTCGCCGGAATCCGATTCCGGGGGTTGCCCGTATTTTTAATAGTGCAGTTCTGCCGTATGAGGGAGCTTATATTGGCGTATTCCGTGGCGAACAGACCAACGGCATCCCGTTCATCTACCTCGGACACAGCAAGGACGGCATCCACTGGGAATTTGAGCCGGAAAAGATTGCATTTGTCGATGAAGCCGGCAATTCATTCATGCCGAAATATGCATATGACCCTCGTTTAGTCAAGGTCGAAGATACCTATTATATTATCTGGTGTCAGGATGCTTACGGTGCAGCCATCGGTATGGCAAAGACCACCGATTTCAAGACCTTTGTTCGGGTCGAAAATCCATTCTTACCGTTTAACCGGAATGCTGTTCTGTTTCCACGCAAGGTGGACGGAAAGTTCCTGATGCTGTCCCGTCCGAGCGACAGCGGACACACCCCATTCGGAGATATTTTCCTGAGCGAAAGCAAAGATTTGGAATACTGGGGACATCATCGCCATGTTATGGGCAAGAGCGGCAGATGGTGGGAAAATGTAAAAATCGGCGGCGGTGCTGCTCCGATTGAAACCAGCGAGGGCTGGCTGCTGTTCTACCACGGCGTAACGAATACCTGCAACGGCTTTGTGTATAGCATTGGTGGTGCATTGCTGGATTTGGAAGAACCGTCCAAGGTGCTGTATCGTTGTTCCGATTTCCTGCTTACACCGGAAATGCCGTATGAAGAAAGCGGATTTGTACCGAATGTTTGCTTCCCGTGTGCAGCTCTTTGCGATGCGGAAACCGGACGGATTGCGATTTACTATGGCTGTGCCGATAGCTATGTCGGACTTGCCTTTACGACAGCAGAAACCGTGATTTCCTACATCAAAGAACACGATGCTGCAGAAGCAGATGACCGGGAATTAGGCAGAAGATAAAACAGCGAAAAAGCAGCAAAAAGGAGTGTTCCAGTCATGAATATTTTATTGGAAAAAGCCATACGGATGCTGGAAGAGAATATTATTCCGTTCTGGCAGGGGCTGCGGGATGATGAATACGGTGGCTATATCGGGCATGTGGACTTCTCTATGCAGTCGGATAGCAAAGCGGAAAAGGGCTGTATTCTGCACAGCCGGATTCTGTGGTTCTTTTCCGAGGCAGCATTGCTGCTGAACCGGATGGATTTGGCAGCCGATGCCGAACACGTGTACTCGTTCTTCACGCAACACTGCATGGACAGAGAGCAGGGCGGTGTTTACTGGTCGGTCAGCTATGACGGCTCACCGATGGACACCACAAAGCATACCTATAATCAGGCGTTCGCCCTGTATGCGTTATCTTCTTACTATCGCCTGACTAAGAATCCGAATGCGAAACAGCTGGCTTATCAGTTGTTTGATTTGATTCAGGAAAAGGCATTTGATGGAGCAGGCTATCTGGAGGCGTTCGACCGAAACTGGAAACCAGCCTCGAACGAAAAGCTGTCGGAAAATGGCGTTATGGCAAGCCGCACGATGAATACCTTGCTGCACGTCTTTGAGGCATACAGCGGCTTTTATCGGGCAACCAAGGACGAACGGGTCGCTGAGGCAATGCGTACCATCTTGCAGATTTACCAAGAGAAAGTATTCAATCCGGAACGCAACCGGCAGGAAGTATTCTTTGATTTGGACTACAACAGCCTGATTGATTTACACAGTTACGGGCATGATATTGAAAGCTCGTGGCTGATTGACGATGGATGCAGCTTGCTGGGCGATGCTGCGTTGAATCAGACCATTTTCGCCATTGATGACCGCCTTGCAGAAGGCATTTATCAGACTGCCTACCGGAACCATTCGGTTCTGAATGAATGCGAAAACGGCGTGGACGATGAAACCCGTGTCTGGTGGGTACAGGCGGAATCGGTGTTAGGGTTTTACCACATGTATGAAAAACATGGGGACTGTCAGTATTTACAGGCGGCACAGGATATTTTTTCCTACATTGAACAATATTTTCTGGTATCCGACCACAAGAGCGAATGGTTTTGGGCAGTGGACAAGGATGGAAAGCCGATGCAGAATCTGGATATTGTCAACGGTTGGAAGTGCCCCTACCACAACGGCAGAATGTGCTTAGAATTGATTCGGAGGAATGGAATATGATGCAGGAACGATATGAACAGCAGCTGCGGAAGCAGGAGGCTCTGCTGAACCGAAAGAATGAAAAGACCGATTTCTATAATGGAATCTATGACCGCTGGAAGTATCCGGTACTGACCAGAGAACACGTGCCGCTGTACTGGCGGTATGACCTGAATCCGGAAACCAACCCGTATTTCATGGAACGGCTGGGTATCAATGCGGTGTTCAATGCTGGAGCAATTGAACTGGATGGAAAGATTTGTCTGGTTGCCCGTGTGGAGGGCAGCGACCGGAAGAGTTTCTTTGCCGTTGCAGAGAGCACAACGGGTGTAGACCAGTTTGTCTTTCGGGAAAAGCCGGTACAGCTGCCGGACTGCGACCCGAATGAAACCAACGTCTATGATATGCGGTTGACCAAGCACGAAGATGGCTGGATTTATGGCGTATTTTGTTCGGAATCCAGTGCCAACGACCCGAAAGACTTGTCCGCAGCCGTTGCACAGGCTGGCATTGTCCGGACAAAGGATTTGAATACATGGGAACGGCTGCCAAATCTGATTACCAAGCAGAGTCCGCAGCAGCGGAATGTCTGCCTGCTCCCGAAGTTTGTCGATGGAAAGTATGCGTTCTATACTCGTCCGATGGATGGCTTTATTGATACGGGTTCTGGTGGTGGTATCGGCTATGGACTGGTGGACGACATCCTGCACCCTGTCATTGAAACGGAAAAGATGACCAGTATGCGAAAGTACCACACCATTACTGAGGCGAAGAACGGCAGCGGTGCAACCCCGATTGCAACAGAAAAGGGCTGGCTGCACATTGCCCACGGTGTCCGGAATACCGCAGCTGGATTGCGGTACGTGATTTATGTATTTGTCACCGATTTGGAAGACCCGTCCCGTGTGATTGCAGAACCGTCCGGTTATCTGATTGCCCCGTTCGGAGCAGAACGGGTCGGTGATGTTTCCAACGTGGTCTTCACGAATGGAGCAGTCGTACGGGAAGACGGCACGGTTTATATTTACTATGCGTCTGCGGATACACGGTTGCACGTTGCCACTTCTACGATTGACCAGCTGCTCGATTATGCATTCCATACTCCGACCGATCCGCTCCGCAGTGTGGATTGTGTCAAGCAGCGGTGCGAACTGATTGACCGGAATCTTGCATTTTTGCAGAAGGAGCAGGGAAAATGAGTTTGAAATTAGCAGCAATTTTCAAGGATTTCATGGTTGTGCAGCGAAATCGTCCGATTACAGTTTTCGGGACAGGTGTTCCAAAGACGGTAGTCACGGTTTCTCTGCATACCAGTTTCAGCAAGACGGTAGTTGCAGCAGATGGAACATGGTGTGCAACGCTGCCGCCGCTGGCTGCTGGAACAGACTATGTGTTGACGGTATCAGACGGCACGACCGAAGAACAGCGGAAACAAGTTGCGATCGGGGAGGTTTGGCTTGCCGGCGGACAAAGCAACATGGAACTGGCTCTGCGAGATAGTGCAGATGGCGTTGCGGTGAGCAAGGCTTACACGGGCACACAGATTCGATTCTATCAAGTGCCAAAGCGTGCGGTTTTGGATGAAACCCATCAGCAATTAGAAGCACAGTCTGCATGGAAGATTGCCGCTGCGGAGAACGTGGGCGATTTGTCAGCGGTTGCATTTTATTTTGCAAAGCGGCTTGCACAAAAAATGGATTGTGTGATTGGCATTGTCGATTGTTATTGGGGCGGTACTTCTATTGCGTGCTGGATGAGCGAATCCATGATGCAGAGCGTTGCAGCCGGACAAAAACAGCTGGCAGATTACAAAGCAGAAGTCGGAGCAAAGACACCGGAACAGTATGCAGCAGAAATGCGGGAATATGAGGCGGATTATCAGAAGTGGCAGGCAAATATTGACGCTTGTCGGGCAGAAAATCCCAACGTGACATGGAAAGAACTGCACGAACGCTGCGGAGAATGCCCGTGGCCGCAGCCGACCGGCTGGCAGTCGCCGTTCTGCCCGAACAACCTGCATCGGACGATGATGCAGCGAGTTGCACCGTATACCCTGCGAGGATTCCTGTATTATCAGGGCGAAGAAGATGTTTCCCGTTATGAGGGATACAGCGATATGATGATTGCATTGGTGAAACAATGGCGGATGGATTGGAATGACTGGTCATTGCCGTTCCTGTTTGTTCAGCTGCCGATGTATCTTGCAATTGATACCGAGGACGACAAGAAGTGGGCGATGCAGCGGGAACAGCAGGCGATTGCAGCAGCCATGCTGAAACGGGTCGGCATGATTTCCATGACGGATTGCGGCGAATTTGACAACATTCATCCGCTGGACAAGGAAACACCGGGTACACGGCTTGCCCTGCTGGCAGAGCAGATGATCTATGGAACGGGCGAAGAATGGACACCAGCGGTGCAGCAGATGTATTCTGACGGAACAGCGTTGTATCTGGTCTTTGACCATGTGGCAGATGGGTTGGTGATTCATGCATCTGAGCCGGAAACCTGCCAGATTGCCGGAGCAGATGGCGTTTATTATCCGGCAAAGGCAGAAGTATTGCATTCCAATATCGTTCGGGTTTCTGCGGATGCAGTGAATTGTCCGCAGAGCGTACAATATGCGTGGTATAACTATGGGGAAGCGACTTGGTTCACGCAATCTCGGATACCCGTGCCGTCTTTCCGGTATGCGTTGGCAAGCAGAGAGGGGCAGACAAGATGAAGCAAGTTCCATTTTTATTGCGTCCTGTGGGAAAAGATTATCTCTGGGGCGGAGAACGATTGAAAACAGCGTATCACAAACAGATTGATTTGACCCCATTGGCGGAAACGTGGGAATGCTCCACACATCCGGATGGGTGCAGTATCGTGGACTCCGGTGCAGCAGCAGGGAAACCGCTGCGGGCGGTGTTGCAGGAACATCCGGAATATTTGGGAATATATGCCAACTCAAAGGGAGAACTTCCGATTCTCATCAAGCTGATTGATGCGAAAAAAGACTTGTCCGTGCAGGTGCATCCGGATGATGCCTATGCAAAGCAATATGAAAACGGACAGAACGGGAAAACCGAAATGTGGTATGTGTTGGAAGCAGAGCCGGATGCCAGTCTGGTCTATGGATTCCGGCACACCATGACACCGGAACAGCTGCGGCAGTCGCTGGCAGAGGGAACACTGGAAGCGGATTTGCAGAGCGTTCCTGTTTCCAAGAACGATGCGTTCTTGATTCCAGCCGGAACGGTACATGCCATTGGAGCAGGCATTTTGCTGGCAGAGATTCAGCAGAGTTCCAACCTGACTTACCGCCTGTATGACTATAATCGTACCGATGCACAGGGGAACAAGCGTCCGCTGCACATTGAAAAGGCAGTGGCAACGGTGGACTACCAGCAAAAGCCACTGCCGGAACAGAACCGGACAGTCGAACAGAAAGACGGATATACGGAAGAAGTTCTGTGTGCGTGTCCGTATTTTCAGGTATCCCGACTGCACTTGCAGGCAGCAACGCCGGCAGTTGCAGCAGCGGTTTCGACTACGAATGCATTCGCTGTGCTGCTCTGTATCTCCGGCAGCGGAACAATGACCGCTGAAACGGGCGAAACGCTGGTATTCCAGAAAGGGCAGTGTGTGTTCGTGCCAGCAGATACGACTGTGAGAGAACTTTCCGGAACAGCGGATTTGCTTTGGATTACTGCCTGAAATCAAATTTGATGGAAGATAAAAAGATGTCGTTTTTCGGATGGATTCCGAGGAACGGCATTTTTTTCAAGCTGTAAAACTACCCTGTACTTTTCGCTGGCAACTTGACAAGAAAAAGCATGTTTGCTATAATGAAGAGCAGAACAAAACGCCTTTCCAGAGCACGACTCTGTGAAAGGTTGTGTAGAAGAGAAAGGTTGTGACATACGATGATTTGTCCTGCTTGTGGAAGTGAATTTCCGGATGAAATGCCGGTCTGCCCGTACTGCCAAACACATATTCCGGAGCACACACCGGATGTGCATGCATACGATGCCTATTATTGTGCCGATACGGTTTCCCTGCGAAAAAATCATTGGATTGATTTTTGGATTGGGTTGCTGTTTGTGATTGCGTTGACGGTGCTGGCAATCTTTTTTCAGCTGCAAAAGCCCTCGCTCAGTACGCAGATTCGTCGGGCAGATGCCGCAGAACTGGCGGAACTCTGCACGGAATACCCAGCAGAAACGGCAGATGATGCCTATACACAGACGTTGTTAAGTGCCATTGCAGATTTGCAGCAGACCTATTTGCTGCACAACGACCAGGAATCCGATGTGTTAGAGAACCTGCAAAAACTGGCAGCCACAGAAAATGTACTGGTACGGGAACAGGCTTGCGATGCCGCAGCAGAGATGGAATCGAACCGCTTGCTGCAAGGGATGAATCGGGTTCGCACACAGCGGCAAAAACGTATGCTGACCGAAACGGATATCCTGACAGAAACTGCAAAGCTGTTAGCGGACACCTATCAGGAATCACCGGACACCTATGAGGCAGATGCTCCAAAGGCAGTGAAAGAATCGCTCGGTGAACAGGCAGAGCAAGCATATCAGGTCATGTTAGTGAACTGCAATTCCTATACCGACGCCATTGCACAATACAATGAAGAACGGAAAGATGTGACCGTCAATTTCCTGACAACGCAGGATTATACACAAGTTGGAGTTTCCAGTATTTATGACCCCGTTGGAAAACAGTTTTCGTTTATTGTTTTGCTGTTGCCGTAAGGAATCCACAAAAATTTCACGCAGAAAGGAATTTCACCATGCATCTACCATTTTCCACAGATTCCCTGCAAACGCCCTGCTATGTCACCGATGTTGCAGCCCTGAAGCGAAACGGGGAGATTTTAAAGTCTGTGCAGCAGGAAACTGGCTGCAAAATTCTCTTGGCACAAAAAGCTTTCTCCATGTTTGCAACCTATCCGATTTTAAAACCCTACCTCGCCGGAACAACCGCCAGCGGACTCTATGAAGCCAAATTGGGACGGGAAGAAATGGGCGGAGAAGTGCATATTTTCTCCCCTGCCTATCCGGAACAGGATTTTCCGGAAATCTGTGCCATCAGCGACCATATTGTATTCAATTCGTTTCATCAGTGGCAGCTGCACAAGAAGTTCGTGCAGTCCTGCGGCAGACCGATTTCCTGCGGCATCCGCATCAATCCGGAGTATGCAGAAGTGGAAACCGATTTGTATAATCCTTGCATTCCGGGTTCTCGGATGGGAACGACCATTTCCCAGTTTTCCGAGGAGGCATTTGACGGCTTGGATGGCATTCACTTCCACACGATGTGTGAACAGGATGCACCGGTCTTGGAACGGACATTGGAACACGTCATTGAAAAGTTTGACCCGTATTTGAAACGCTGCAAATGGGTGAACTTTGGCGGCGGACATCACATTACCCGCCCCGGCTATGATCTGCCCTGCCTGATTCGCTGCATTCGGAAGATTCAGGAACGCTATGGTGTGCAGGTTTATTTAGAGCCGGGCGAAGCAGTGGCATTGAATGCCGGCTATCTGGTCGCAACAGTGTTAGACTTTGTGCAAAACGGCATGGAAATTGCCCTCTTGGATGCCTCTGCTGCCTGTCATATGCCGGATGTGCTGGAAATGCCATATCGTCCGGAAATCATCGGAGCAGGAAAACCGCAGGAGAAGAAATACACCTACCGCCTTGCCGGAAATACCTGTCTGGCTGGGGATGTCATCGGCGATTACAGCTTTGATGAACCGCTGAAAGCAGGCGACAAGCTGATTTTCTGTGATATGGCGATTTATTCCATGGTCAAGAATAATACATTCAACGGCATGCCGCTGCCGGATTTGGTGCTGCGGCAGGAGGACGGCTCGTTTACCCTCGTGAAGCGGTTCTCGTATTCTGATTTCAAAGGCAGGCTTTCTTAAATGAAGTTACAGCATTGCACCCTATGCCCCAGAGCCTGCGGAGCAGACCGCACCCGAACTGCCGGATGGTGTGGCGGCGGTGCAGAGATGCGAGCCGCACGGGCAGCCCTGCACTTCTGGGAAGAACCCTGCATCAGCGGAAAAGGTGGTGCGGGAGCAGTCTTTTTCTCCGGCTGTGCGTTGCGTTGCTGTTTCTGCCAGAATCGGCAGATTAGTCAGGAGTGGTTCGGCAAGGCGATTTCGGTTTCTCAGCTATCTGAAATTCTTCTCCGCTTGCAGGAGCAGGGAGCGGAAACATTGGATTTGGTGACGGGTTCGCATTACGCTCCATGGATTGCAGAGAGTTTGCAGCAGGTAAAACCGCAGCTGCACATTCCAGTGGTCTGGAACAGCAGCGGCTATGATTCGTCGGAAATTCTGTCCCTGCTGGATGGGTTGGTGGATGTCTATTTGCCGGACTGGAAGTATGTGGACAACGCAACCGCCGAGCAGTACAGCGGCATTTCGGACTATTGCACCGTAACCGAGCAGGCAATTTCGGAGATGGTACGGCAGGTGGGAACGCCCGTTTTGAACCATGGCATTTTGCAGCACGGCGTTTTGATTCGGCATCTGATTCTTCCCGGACAGCGGCACGCCTCTATGGCATTGCTGCGAAAGATTGCTGCAACTTTTCCGGATGGGCAAGTCTGGGTAAGTCTGATGGGGCAGTATACGCCGCCGGAAACGCCGCTCCCTGACCGCCATTTGAACCGCCGTCTGACCACGATGGAATATCAGAGTATTTTAAAAGTCGCACAGGAATTGGAGCTGGAGGGCTTCTCGCAGGATTTGACCTCTGCCCGAAAAACTTACATTCCGTTTTTTTCTTTGGAGGGGCTGGACGAACTCTCCGAGAAAACTTGAAAAAAATGGGATTTCTGTCGTATTTTTGGTGGGTTGCTGTCGAAAAGTGTTAAATTTCTGGGAATCCCCTTGACAAACGCTCCAAAGTGAGTATAATAAAGATTGTATATGGTGTTACAAATCGTAATACAAAATTTCCTTTTTGGTTGAAAATATTTGCCAATTGGCAGAATGGAGTAGAAAATTATGATCAAAACGATTGGTGTATTGACAAGCGGCGGGGACGCACCGGGTATGAATGCTGCTGTTCGTGCAGTTGTACGGGCTGCTTTGAAGAAGGGCATCAAGGTATACGGCATCCGCAGAGGGTATTGCGGTCTGATTGATGGTGACATCTTTGAAATGAACGAAATGAGCGTATCCAATATTATTCATAAAGGCGGTACGATTCTCTACACAGCAAGAAGTGCAGAATTCCGGACAGAAGAAGGCGTTGAAATCGCAAAGAAGACTTGCGAAAAGCTGGGTCTGGAAGGTCTGGTTGTCATCGGCGGTGACGGTTCGTTCCGTGGTGCAGCAGATTTGTCCGCAAAGGGCATTGCTTGCGTTGGTCTGCCGGGTACCATTGATAACGACATTGCTTGTACTGAATATACCATCGGTTATGATACCGCAATGAATACTTGCGTGGAAATGATTGATAAGCTGCAGGATACCTGCCAGTCGCACGACCGTTGCAGCGTTGTAGAAGTTATGGGTAGAGGAGCTGGCTTTATCGCAGTCAATACCGGTCTGGCAAGCGGTGCAGTGGAAATCATCACCAAGGAAGTACCGTATGACCTCGATGAACTGGCAAGAAAAATGCTGGAATGCAAGAAGAACGGCAAGCAGAACTTCATCGTTGTTGTTGCAGAAAACATCGGCAACGCAGAAGGCATTGCAAGAGCCATTCAGGAAAAGACTGGCATCGAATCCAGAGCAACCGTTCTGGGTCACGTACAGCGTGGCGGTTCTCCGACGGTTCGTGACCGTGTTGTTGCAAGTGAAATGGGCTATTATGCTGTTGAACTGCTGGAAAAGGGTGCAAGCAACCGTGTTGTTGGTATGCAGAACAACAAGATTGTAGACTTCGACATTCAGGAAGCACTTTCCATGAAGAAGCCGTATGAAGAACACCTGCACCAGATTGCACAGGATATTGCATTCTTCTAAAAAGAAGGATGGTTGGATAGGGGGCACATCCGAAATCAATCGGGTGTGCTCTTTTTCGTATCAAACAAGAACACAAAAAGGGAGGATTCCACGATGGAACAAGTAAAAATTGGATTTTTGGGTGCTGGCAATATGGGCAGTGCCATTATGCGGGGCATTGCTGGCAGCAAGCTGTCTGAACAGGTTGCTTTGTATGCCTATGACCACATGTCGGAAAAGACTGCTGCTCTGGCAGAAATCGGTGTCACTGCCTGTACTTCGGAAGTAGAAATTGTAAAGCAGTGCAAGTATGTATTCCTCGCCATCAAGCCGCAGCAGTTTGAAGCAACCCTGCCGAAGCTGGCAGACGGCATTACTGAAGATATCGTCATTGTTTCGATTGCAGCCGGTATGACACCGGATTACATCCGCAGCCAGACCAAGCCAAATGCAAAGGTCATTCAGGTCATGCCGAATACCCCGCTGCTGCTGGGCAAGGGGGCAACAGCACTTTCTCGAATCGATGCTGTCACCGATGAAGAATTTGCATTTGTAGAACAGCTGTTTGCTCTGTGTGGTGTGACTGCTGTTCTGCCGCTGGATAAGATGGCGGAAGTCATTGCCATCAACGGCAGCAGTCCGGCATTTATCTATCTGTTTGCCAAGGGCTTTTTGGACTATGCCAAGGAAGTTGGCATTTCTGAAGAGGCAGCCAAGCAGCTGTTTGCACAAAGCCTGATTGGATCGGCAGCGATGCTGACCGATTCCGGCTATGATGTGGATACGCTCATCAAGCAGGTTAGCTCTCCGGGCGGCACAACACTGGCAGGGCTGGACGCTCTGTATGAAGGCAAGTTAGAGGATACCGTAAAGGATGCTTGCCGCCGCTGCACCAAGCGTGCATACGAGCTTTCCAAGTAAAAAGAAACAGAGAAACCGTTCTGATTTTCGGGTTGTCCGCATAGGCTTGTAACAACATACAGGACAAACCGGAAAGGAGCGGATGAAAAAATGCATCCATTATCCAGAAGCCGACTCGAACAGGGCAGCTTATGTTGTTTGCTTTTATTGGGCTGTATCGTGGGGGTTTGGCTGTCTTTGCGGCAGATGCTGCCGGAAGTGCTGCAAACGGCACTGCTCCGGCAGCAATTGTTTCCGTGGCTGCTGCTGGAAATGGCAGGGTTTCTGCTGTGCAGCGGATTCGCCGGATTTTCTGCCGTGGGGCAGCCGGTCGCCTGTGCAGCCCTTTTTCTGCATGGTATGTGGTTCGGCTGGAGCATTTTGCAGCAGATGATCACCCATGCGGTTCGGGTGCTGCTCTGGCTGATGCCATACGGGATTGGAGCGTCGTTTTTGCTGCTGCTGGCAGCAAGGGAAACGCTGTGGCTCTCGAACCTGTTCTTCTGCTATGCGTTTCATCGGCAGTGGGAAGAAAATATGCCGCATTGCCGGCGGCTGTATCTGGTGCGGTATGCAGTGATACTGGGATTATTTAGCGGATTGTCATTGCTCTGTCTGGGACTGCAAAAATTGCAGGCTCTATGGATATAAACAAGGGGACACTCGAATATTGGACAACGTGAATAGAAAAGGAAGTTTAGAGATGGGTCTTTTCGGAAAAGGATTTACACACGCTGGAAGCGGCATTTCCAAGACAGCACCGAAGAAAAAGGGATTTTTCCGGTACTGGGAACTGTTTCGGGAAAAGTTTTGGAAGCTGATTGAATTAAATATTTTTTACACTTTGTTTTTTATCCCGCTAATTGCAGCAGCAGTGGGATTGATTTTGATGCTCAGCGGTTCGCTGTCGGTCAATGTGGGTTTGATATTGGTCATTGGCGGAACACTGCTGTTTATGATTTTATTTGGCCCTGCCACCGCAGGTATGATGAAAATCATGCGGAACTTTTTCGTAGAAAAACCAACCTTTTTGGTGCATGATTTTCTGAAGACCTTCCGTTCCGAATTTGGGCATAGTGCGATTTTTGGCTTTTTGGATTGCCTGTTGGTGTGCTGCGTGGCAGCCTCGTTCTATGTCTATCCAAAACTGGCAGAACAGACCGGAAGCAAGATTTATTATGTGATGCTGATTGTCACGCTCAGCATTTCGCTGGTTGCCATCCTGATGAACTTTTATCTGTTCCTGATGATTGTTTCTACCAATTTGTCCATGAAGAATATCTTCCGGAACTCGTTCTATCTGGGCATCGTCTGCATGAAGCAGAACCTCTTCTCGCTGGGGATTCTGGCAGTTGTTGTGGGCGGCATCCTCCTGCTGGCACTGAAAACGAATATGATGGTACTGATGATCATTCTGACGCTGCTGCCGTTTATTCCAGGCACATGGCTGGCGTTGATGGTCACCGTCAACAGTTATCCATCCATTCAAAAGTATATCATCAACCCGTATTATGAAAAACGGGGCGAGGTAAATCCGGAAATAGAATTGACGAAACCAGCATCGGCAGATGAGGCAGTCTTTTCTGATATGGGCGGCATGGAAAAACCAGTTGACCTGAAAGTACAGCCCGTCAAAACTTCTAAAAATCCGGCAAAGGAGCACAAGGGCAAAATTATTTCTTGATTTTTTGATTGTTTACAAAAAAGTTACTTTACAAATTGCCTGCGTTGTGGTATAATAATATAGTCATGTACTTGGATTAGGGATTTTGCCACGCTGTGGAATGCCTTTACCTGCCCTATTCTATGTTCATGAGAAATTTTTAATGAGGTGAAGAATCATGCTGCGGAAAGAAGAAAAAGATCAGATTATCGAAGCAAATCGTACCCACGAACACGACACCGGTTCTCCGGAAGTTCAGATTGCCATTCTCACAAAGAGAATCAACGACCTGACAGGTCACCTGAAGACCCACAAGAAGGATCATCACTCCAGACGTGGTCTGCTGAAGATGGTTGGTCACAGAAGAAACCTGCTGAACTACCTGAAGAAGAAGGATGTAGAACGGTATCGTGCTTGCATCGAAAAGCTTGGTATTCGTAAGTAAGAAACACAGCGGAAAGGCGGCCGGTGAAATTTTGCCAGTCGCTTTTCCGTGTTTGTTTTTTCAGGAGCAAATACACTTGTGACACGTTCTATTGTGCAGCGGTTTGTTTAGCAATGAATCGTGTATCTGCGGCGAAATGCATGGCAGGTGCAGGATTATTTGCTAAACCTGCTGCCAAAAACGGATTTTTAAAGTAGAAAGGAAAAAGGCAGATGTTTGAAAAGTATAGAAAGTTTGAAACCACCTTTGCAGGTCGTCCGCTCGTTGTAGAAACCGGAAAAACCTGCGAATTGTCCAATGGTTCTTGCTGGGTTCGCTACGGAGAAACCGTTGTTATGGCAAATGTAACTGCCAGTGCAAAGCCAAGAGAAGGCGTGGATTTCTTCCCGCTGTCCGTGGACTATGAAGAACGGATGTATGCCGTTGGCAAGATTCCAGGCTCGTTCACCAAGAGAGAGGGAAAGCCGTCCGAAAAGGCAATCCTGACTTCTCGTATGGTAGACCGTCCGATTCGTCCGCTGTTCCCGAAGGATATGCGGAACGATGTTTCCGTTGTCATGACCGTTCTGGCGGTTGACCCGGATTGCTCACCGGAAATCACTGGCATGCTGGCAACTTCCATTGCCATTTCCATTTCGGATATTCCGTGGAATGGCCCGATTGCTGGTATCAGCGTTGGTCTGGTAGACGGCGAAATCGTCCTGAACCCGACCCTCGAACAGCGTGCACACAATGACCTGCGGCTGACCGTTGCCGGCACAATGGAAAAAATCGTTATGATTGAAGCTGGTGCGAATGAAATTCCGGAACAGCAGATGCTGGATGCGATTTTGGCTGGTCACGCAGAAATCAAGAAAATGGTTGCGTTTATCAATGACATCAAGAACGAAATCGGCAAGCCAAAGTTCGAATTCCAGTCCATGGAACTCGACCACGATTTATTTGCTGCCATTGAAGCAATGGTTGGCGAACAGGTAAAGGTGGCTCTGGATACCAACGACAAGAACGAACGGGATGCAAGAATGCAGCCGATTATTGATGCGGTTCACGAAAAATATGACCCAGAATATCCGGAACAGGGTGCAATGCTGGATGAATGCCTGTACAAGTTGCAGAAGAAGATTGTCCGGAACTGGCTCTATGAAGGCAAGCGTGTTGACGGCAGAGGCATTGATGAAATCCGTCCGCTGGCTGCGGAAGTGGGTCTGCTGCCGAGAGTACACGGAAGCGGTCTGTTCACCAGAGGACAGACACAGGTTCTGACCATTGCAACACTTGGCTCGTTGAGCGACAGCCAGAAGATTGATGGTCTGGACGAAGAAACCTCCAAGCGGTATATGCACCAGTACAATTTCCCGTCTTATTCCGTCGGCGAAACCAAGCCGAGCAGAGGCCCGGGACGGAGAGAAATCGGTCATGGTGCTCTGGCAGAAAAGGCACTCGTTCCGGTTCTGCCATCTGTTGAAGAATTCCCGTATGCAATGCGGTTGGTTTCAGAAGTGCTCTCCTCGAACGGTTCGACCTCGCAGGGCTCGATCTGCGGTTCGACACTGGCTCTGATGGATGCAGGCGTTCCGCTGAAAGCACCGGTTGCCGGTATTTCCTGCGGTCTGATTACCAAGCCGGACAGCGATGAATTCATGACCATGGTTGATATTCAGGGTCTGGAAGACTTCTTCGGCGATATGGACTTTAAGGTCGGCGGTACAAAGAACGGTATCACTGCCATTCAGGTGGATATCAAGGTAGACGGTCTGACGCCGGCAATTATTGCAGAAGCATTTGAAAAGACCAGAAAGGCAAGACTGTACATTCTGGACGAAATCATGCTGAAGGCAATCCCAGAACCGAGAAAGGCTGTCAATGAATACGCTCCGAAGATGTTCCAGATTTCCATTCCAGTGGACAAGATTCGGGAAGTCATCGGTCAGGGCGGTAAGGTCATTCAGAAGATTACCGCAGAATGTGATGTCAAGATTGACATCAGCGAAGACGGCTCTGTATTTGTCAGCGGTATGAAGCTGGAAAACTGCCAGAAGGCATTGCAGATTATCAATACCATTGCACACGACCCAGAAGTCGGAGCAATCTATAAGGGCAAGGTCGTTTCCATTAAGCCGTTTGGTGCATTTGTCGAAATCGCACCAGGCAAGGATGGTCTGGTACACATTTCCAAGCTGGACAACAGCCGAGTAGAAAATGTGGAAGACGTGGTTTCCATGGGCGATGAAATCGTGGTAAAGGTCATGGAAGTCAAGGACGGCAAGATTAGCCTGTCCCGCAAGGATGCATTGGCAGAATTGCAGGCAAAGAAGTAAGCAAGGGTTCTCTTTTTGAAACAGATACGGCGGTTGAAACAAATGCGTTCAACCGCCGTTTTTGCAAAGATTTGTTGGTTCAGAATGGTTTACAAACCGCATTCTTTGTGGTATAATAAAAGCGGAAACCAGTTTGAAACCAATTGCGGAAATGCCGCAGAAAGGGCAGCGTATGAAAAAACAACTTCTGCATACTTATCGCTTTGTATTTCTCTGTATGCTGATTGCCGTGGTCGGATTATGCCTGGTTGCTGGGTACAGTGTACGGGTGTTAGACCAGAATCAGGTGATTCAGCAGGTGGATACTAATATGGAGGCTGCAAAAGTGCGGTTAGACCGAGATGCAGAAGCCTCCGCCACCATGATGGAGGACTTGCGGAATGAATACGCCTCAAAGACAAGAGTCGTGGCGATGCTGTTAGAGGAGCAGAAAGACTGGTCATCCGAGAATGAAACCATCTTGGAAGAGCTGCGAGTCGTCATTGATGCCGACCAAATCAGCGTATCCAATGAAACGGGCATTCTGATTGCCAGCACGGATTTTTCCAGCACCGGAAAACGGGCATACCGTGCCTTTTTATCGCACACCACAGATCCTGTTTTCACAGATGTGGTCTTTACCATGCAGAATGACAAGCCGATGATTCTGGCAGCCTCGGCGTTGGGGTCTGGAAAAGGTTTGATCCAGGTGCAGTATCCAGCAGAATCCATGCTCACACAGTCACAGGAAAACGATGTTTCTGCGATTGTAGCGGATATGCCGTTTTCAGATATGGGCATTTCGGCGATTATTGATACCGATACCGGAAAATATGTCAGCCACACGCAGGTGGAACGCTGCGGAACAGACAGTGACTATGATGAAAGTTTATTTTCCGGAAAAAAAGGAAAAGTGGATTTGTTGCGGCAGCATCAACGCTATATGATTCGCTATCAGACACATGAAAATTATATTCTGCTGGTGGACATCCCTTATCGGGAGATGGATAATGCTCGTGGCATGGTCATCAAGTGGGTGTTTGCGTCTGGGTTGATTCTGTTGCTGGTGGCAACGCTCTCCATGCGGATGGGCTATTTCTACCTGAAAAAGAAATCACCGGAACTGTTTCCGAAAGAGCCGTCAAACTGGGCGGAACAGCAGAAATCGAAAAAATAAAAAATTACGGCAGCCGAAATGCAAATTCGACTGCCGCTTTTTTAAATCAGGAAGAGAAACATTCGTTTTAATTCGGGGAGTCCATTGCCACATCACTCACAGCAGTTGTTTTCGGCAGGACTTGCTGACCATCTACAAAGACCATCCCATTTGAGCCATTTGTGTAAGAAAAATTTGCCCCTGTTGTATTGTTGATATAGACAACGCTGCCGCCGCCGGAGCGAACGCCCTTTGCAGTTCCATCGGTGCAGGTATAAATTTTCGCATCGCTCAGCCCTGTCACATAGACTGCATACTGCGTTGCCCCCTGAAAGGTCGTATTGACGAGGTTTGCATTTGACATTTCTGTAAGACTGACCGCATTTTTGCCGGCTGTATTTACAGCACAGTCGACCATACGAATTGCTCCTCGATATTGTAATGTGATGGTGTCTGCAGTTGCGTTTGCAGTTGTGCTGTTCGTGCTATCAATGGTGACTCGCCGTATCAGCAAAAAGCTGTTTTCGCAAACAATATTGCCTTTGATGATAGTTGTTGCGGCAGTGTCGCCGTAGATTCGGACATCCTGACCAAGCAGATTTAATGTTTTGTCGGGAATCGTATACTCTCCGGCTGCCAGATAAATCACAGCTTTTCTTGCATACTGTGCAAAATATAAGGCTCTGCTTAGGGTTTGCAGGGCTTTTGCTTGCGTAGTGCCATCCCGTGAATCTGCACCATTGACAGCGTCCACATAAATCGTCTGCGTTGCAACACTTTCTTCTGCAATTTTTTTCACGGTCGATAAATTATCCGGAATGCCATATTTTAAAATTACAGAAGTTCCGTCATTCATCGTTGCTTCCAGTCTGCAACCGCCATATTCAATTCTTGCTCCTTCTTTTGCATCCAGACAATGAATTTTGCAAATGGAAGTTGTTCCATTGGAAATCACAGAAAATCCACCGTATTGTTTCCAGTTATGTTCAAGATTGCACGCTGCCAACCTTGCAAAACTATTTCGAGAATCGACCCAACAAAGCGAGCATTTTTCAAAACTACAGATGGTATTGTACATCGTAAATACTCCGTTGTTTGCGGTGAAGTCGATTTCTTTCCATTCCAGATTGCAGCTGTAGGCGAAAATCGCATTCTGAATCTTGGGCTTTTCGATTCCTGTACCGTAAGCTTCAAACCGAATTGTTCGGTGATACAGCTGAATCCCCATGCCGTATTCATTGCTCTTGTCCGTGGCGGTATAGGTTTGACCTTTCTTCAGGCAGATAATTGCCTGCTGATAAGCATTCGCCAGAATCAAAGCACGGTCGATGGTCTGCACGGCAGTGGTAGTCGCTTTTCCGTTGTTGGTGTCTGAGCCGGATTCTACGTCCACATAGAGCCGTGCCCGTTCGCCAATGGTCATTCCCTGCATGGATCGCAGCAGGGCTTCTGCACGGCTGACACAGCTTTCTGCTCGGTCGGCATCGGCTTTTACGGTTTCGCTCTTCTTGGTGACATCCTGCTGAATGTCCCGCATGGTGTTCAAGTATTCGTCGTATTTGGTAATGAGTTCTTCCGGCGTGGGAAGAGCCGCAGTATCGCCCTGAATGGACGGCTTCACAATCGAGGGGATGAGCTGGGATTTTGCAATGACAGACCCCGTGGAATTCTTGGCAATCCACTGAATCGGGACAATGCCAGCGTATCCGGTCACGGATGCCGGAAGAACGACAGCGTTTTCCGTGATGGGCAGGTCATAAATGAGGGATTCCGGCAGCTGTACCCGTAGAAAATACTGTTCTGCACCGGAAACCGCAGGGTAAGTGAAGTGGACAGAGCGTGTGTTTGCCTCGCCTTGGATGGCGAGGATGCGGCAGTCTGTCACGGCATAATAGGTTGCTTCTTCAATGGTAATCTGCATGAATCGTCAACACTCCTTTACATGGTTTTTGTGTGCGAAAGAAATCCCTTTCACTATACAGCGATTTTCGGGAAAAACTTGTATACAAACGTACAAGTTTTTTTGAAATTTACAAAACGTCCATGTTGTTTGGAATTTCTCACAAATTGGAATGCCGATTTTTGTGCAGAATTATGACTGTTGCTTGATAACAAAATGCATAGCAAAATAAAAATCAGAGGACAGCGGAAACCGCCATCCTCTGATTTCGATTTATGTATGCGAAATCGCATCAGCCTAAAATTTTCTCTGCAAGTTCTTCCGGCTGAGAAACAATTGTTTTTGCTCCATGTTCCAGCAGGAACGCTCTCGACCGGAAACCCCAGTCTACAAAAATACCGTCCATCTTGGCATTCTTGGCGGTTTCGACATCGACATCCGAATCACCGATATAAACTGCCTGCGAGCGGTCAGTCTGCAACTGCTGCAACACCTCATTGACAGAATCCGGAGCAGGCTTTTTCAGGATGTTCTTCCGTTCGCCCACGGCAAAATCAAACATCCCGTCAAAATACTGCTTGCAAAGCTCCTGCACAGCATAGTCCGCCTTATTGGAAACGACTGCCGTCTTGCAGCCAGCGTTCCGCAGCTGCTGCAACAGTTCCGGAATTCCTGCATAGGGCTGCGTGGTGTCCGCACAGTGTACCCGATAGTGTTCCGTGAAATCCTGATGCACCTTGTCAATCTGTGCAACGGGTGTTCCGGCTGGAACGCCTCGTTCAATCAGTTTCCGGATGCCGTTTCCGACAAAGAACCGGACTTCTTCCAGTGTATGTTGCGGATAGCCGGACAGCTGCAACGCTGCATTCAGACTGTTGGTCAAGTCCTGCAAGGTATTTAAAATCGTGCCATCCATATCAAAAATTGCAAGTTGATAACGCATAAAATCACCCTTTATTGGTTTATTGTTTGGTAATAGTCAAGTTACATGGAATTTTTTCATCCGTGGAGAACCCGTCCTGCGAGCAGAAGCAATAGACCCACTGCCCCTTTTTCAGTGTCAGTGTGGTTGGTGTTTGTCCGCTTGCATCCTGGCTCTGTTTGATGTATCGAACGCCATCGTTCCACTGTGCATCCAGCACATAAATGTCCCAGAAAACATCATCTGCGGAAACAGGGTCAGTGAACGTATAAGTGCCATCTTCCGGCACTTCAAATTCATAGGTTTCAAGGTTGTTGTCATAGGTGGCAACCACCGTTCCTGCATCGTCGTTGGAATCATCTGTGGTATCTGTGATTTCGGACGCTGTATCGGTGGTGCTTGCTTCGGAATCCGCAGAACTTGCAGGGATCGTGGATTCTGTCACAGTCGTTGCAGCAATCGTGACAACAGCAGAATCATTTGCAGAAGAATCTGAACCGCATCCGGTGACACTCAAAGAAACGATAGCACAAAGTGCAGCAATGGCAAGAAATCGTTTAAATTGCATGGTAAAACGCTCCTTTCGCTGTTTAGTATAGCACAAGGAAAGACGGCTGTCAAGAATCCCCATAAAAAACCGTTACGGCTTAACGCATCAGAATTTTTGAAGGATTCTGATGGGTCAAGCCGTAACGTCTGGTTGAGAAAAATAAATAGGATGGTTCAAAGGAACAGTGGTGGAGCACTGCCCCCTATATGAGGATTACAAAATTCAAGATTCATACATTTTGGGAAGTGCGGAATCTGTATGGTAGTATAACAGAAAAAAGCAGGACTGTATAGCAGATTTGTTCTATAATTATCAGAATTGTACGGAAAAAAGAAAAAATTTTTGGAACGATTTGCGAGAATCCCTTGTAAAAAGTTACAAAAGCAGCGTTGTATCTGGGCGGTTTTTATGGTATAATGGAAAAAATTGCGGAAAAGAGGTAGCATTTTTACCATGAAATTTTTTTCAAAAAAGCGTTGGATGGCAGGAATGCTGAGCGTTGTTCTGTGCAGTTCGGTACTGCCTGCGAACGCTTGGGCGGCAAACGTGGAAGAAACCCCAGATTTACAGCTGCAAACGATTCTCATTGACAATGACGGGAAAAACTGGACAACGGAAAGCTGGGGTGGTGCAACCATGACCCCAAACACCAACTGGACAACGCTCAACATGCAGGATTACTATGAACACGGCACGTTGAACTTTGAGGTGAAAAACAACGGCATGGGAACGACGCCCTTCCGGATTGGTTTGGTTTCCCATCACCACAACCAGACCATCAAAATTGAATGGTCAAGTTTAGAGCAATACGGGAAACTGAATGCAGAAACCAACTGGACGGCATACAGCCTGCCGATTAAAACGCTGGTAGATGCCAATCCGGATTCCGATTTCCGGCTGGATAACTTCTGGTATGTGTATGTGGGCGGAGTGTCGAGCGATACCACGCTTTCGTTCCAGAATGTCAAGATTACCTCCACGGATGATGAGCGGCAATATCCCATGATTAAGGTGAATCAGGTCGGCTATTTCTCCAATGGAGCAAAGACTGCACGGGTCAGCTATTTTGAAAAGTTCGGCTCACTTGATGGAAAAACCTATGAAATTGTAGATGCGGAGCAGGGGGACGTTGTTGCCACGGGAACGCTGCCCACGGCACAGAAAGAAGAAACGCTTTCCGGCGAAATGGTACATACGATTTCCTTTGATGCGGTGACAGAACCTGGCTCGTATTATATCCGCATTCCGGATGCGGGGCTGGATGCGTCCGCCCGTTCGCCGCAGGATGTTGCGGATGGACTGGATACCGACACGATTTTATCGCCGATATTTTCCATTGAAAATCATGTCTATGATGCACTGTTCAGTGACATGACGAAATATTTCTACTATCAGCGGCAGGGTATTGATTTAGAAGAAACCTATGCTGGTGTATTTGCCCGTGAGAACCTGCATCCCAATGATGTAACCGTCAAGAAGTGGTCAGACCGAGAGAACCCAAACGCTGAAACCTATGACGTTTCCGGTGGCTGGTATGATGCAGGGGACTACGGGAAATATGTTTCTCCGGCAGCCGGAACGGTGGAAGATTTGCTGCTGGCATACGAACTATTTCCGGACACCTTCAACAACATGGATTTGAACATCCCAGAAACCGACCCGAACAATGCCCGTTATGTGGACGCTCCGGGAGTGCTGAGCGAATTGAAGTGGGAACTGGATATGCTGCTGAAGCTGGAGCACAGCGACAAGGACGGCTCGTTCTATGTGGCAGCGAACTATAAAGACGGCGTGATTTATCTCGAAGATACGCTGCGTTCGACCGGCACTTACCAGTCAGACGATACCGCAAAGGATTTGCGTTCGCACCTTGCAACTGCCGATGCAGCGGCAATCTTTGCACATGCTTACCTGGTCTATCGGGAGATTCCAGCGTATGCAGACTTTGCAGATACCTGTCTGGAAACCGCACTGCGTGCATGGAACTGGGTGACAGACCCATCCAACCCAAAGCACATGTCGATTGGAGCAGCGAACCGGACTTATACCTTTACGCAGGAAGAATTTGACCGAGATTTATTCTGGGCAGCTGGCTCACTCTATCGGGCAGTGAAAACTGCTGGCGGAGATGTCAGCCCGTATGAAAATTACCTGCTGGCGAACTGCAACACCGATGCCGTGCAGAACTGTTTCAAGAACATCTCGCTGAGCTATAACCATGCCGGAGAATCGTTCTTAGGCTTTTTCCACTATCTGTATCAGAACGAGCAGCCAAATGCAGCCATGACGGAGGCGTTTTCTAACTTCACCCCGTGGCGGACAAATATGTTGCAGCATAACAACTGGGGCATGGTGTTCCCGAACTGGGGCTATTGGTGGGGCTCGAACCGCAATGTTGCACAGAATGCCATGACCTTGTTGCTGGGCAGCGTTATCATGGAGGGGCAGGACAACATTCCAACGGCTGTTTCTGAGGCAGCAGATCATGCTTTTGATTATCTGTTAGGGGATAATCCGATTTCGTTCAGCTATGTTTCTGGCTACGGCGAACGCAGCGTGGAGAATATCTATAGCAAGATTTATTCTGCCGATGCTGCCTTGACTCCGTATCAAGTGCCGAAGGGCTATGTGACAGAGGGGACGAACAATCACAACAACCGCCATCTTTCCAAGTTTGATGGGAAGTGCTACATGGACAGCGACACGGAATATACCACCAACGAAAATACGATTTACGGGAATGCATCGGCACTGTTTCTGACCGCTGCGGTGATTGCAGGGCATACCGAACCAGACCCCGAACCAGATACGGTGCAGGGCGATGTGAATGCAGACGGCACATTTGACCTTGCAGATGTCGTGATGTTGCAGAAGTGGCTAATCCGTGCTGGAACGCTGACCGACTGGACAGCAGGCGACTGGAACGATGACGAACAAATCACCGTGGTTGACCTTTGTTTGATGAAGCAGGCGTTGCAGCAGTCCTGACATCTTGCAACCGGAATAGATACCCAAACAAAAAAGATGTGCGAGCGTTCCGCACATCTTTTTTCTTTTTAATCAAATTCACACAGATACCCAATCCGTTCCGGCTTGTAATATTTCAAGATGTCGTTGCTGGTGTCGTTCAAGCTCCAGTAATCGTCTACATACCACAGCAAAATATAAGGCTCTAGGGAGTGTTCCGGAGAAGAGTTGTCCCAGCCGGAAGGCTCATTTGGATACCAATGGCGTGCATTGTCGATGTAGTTCAAGTTGCTGCCGTTCAGCCAGCTTGCGGTGATGGTAGAACCATCGTTGGAAATATAGGTCGAGCCGCCCAGCCATACATACCGCAGCCCCGTTCCGGACAAAACAGAAATTGCCTGATTCCAGTCGTCATCGCTGGTGATGTAAGCGAGATGACCGCCGGCAGCCTCGCATTTTTGTTTGGCATCTGCCCAAGTGCAGGCATCTACAAATGCCTGATAGGTTTTTCCGGCAGGCTGTGGGTCTGGTTCTGGAGTCGGAACGGCATAGACAGAAGGCGAGTCGGTCTGTGGCACGGTGACTTGTTCAATGACCGTTACCACCGAAACAACGGTTTCTTTTTCTGCTTCCGGAACAGCTGTTTCCGCTGCCGGAGGTTCTGTTTCCGCAGCCATTTCCGTGGTTTCTGTCTGGGCAACCGCTGCAATTTCAGAGGGGTCAGAGTGGTTCTGATTCAATTGATGAATGAGAAAGAATCCCAATACAATCATTGCTGCCAAAACAAGAAGAATGGCAACCAGCAGACCAATCAGTACGCCTGTTTTTTTCGGCTTTTCCGCATAGACTGTGGTGGCTTGTGCTGGCGGCTGCTGGGTTGGCAGCACAAAGGGTTGCTGGGGTGGTTGTGCCTGTTCTGGAGCAATCAAATCAAGCTGACAGCCGCAGTTATCACAAAAAATATCTGTGACTGGAAATTGTCGTCCGCAGTTGGGGCATTGTTTATAGGAATCCATGCGTGTTCCTCCTTTGGTACATGAGTTGGAAATTCATGTTTTTTCTATGAAGTATAACTTTTATTATACCAAAAAATCATAGACAAGTCAAGAAAAATCCTGTAAAAAATCCCATTTCTAGAAAAAACCGACAGAAAAAAACACTTCCTGTCGGTTTTGAAAAACTATCGAACGAATTTCTGTTTATGCGGTCTGTGCGAACTGCGAGCGGTACAAATCCGCATAGAAGCCGTTCTGTGCAAGCAGTTCGTCATGCGAACCTTGCTCGATGATGTCGCCATCTTTCATGACCAGAATCAAATCTGCATTTCGGATGGTCGAAAGCCGATGGGCAATGATGAAGCTGGTTCTGCCCTCCATGAGGTGATCCATTGCCTTTTGAATCTGGATTTCCGTTCGGGTATCGACGGAGGAGGTCGCCTCGTCCAGAATCATGACCCGATTGTCTGCCAGAATTGCACGGGCAATGGTGAGCAGCTGTTTCTGTCCCTGGGAAACATTGCTGGCATCTTCATTCAATTCCATCTGGTAGCCGTCCGGCAGTTGGCGGATAAAGCTGTCTGCATGGGCTGCCTTTGCAGCAGCAATGACTTCTTCATCCGTTGCATCCAGTCTGCCATAGCGGATATTTTCCATAATCGTGCCCTGAAACAGCCAAGTGTCCTGCAATACCATGCCGAACGCTTTCCGCAGGTCGTGCCGTTCAAAGTCTTTGACGTTGTGCCCGTCTAACAGAATCGCTCCGCTGTTGACATCATAGAACCGCATCAGCAATTTGACCATGGTCGTCTTTCCGGCACCCGTTGGGCCTACAATTGCAATCTTCTGTCCAGAGTGAACATCTGCACTGAAATCGTGGATAATCTGCTGCTCTGGCTGATAGCCAAAGGAAACGTGCTGGAACGAAACAGTTCCGGCAATCTGTTCCGGCAGAGCAATCGGATGTTCGGTCGGCACTTCTTCTTCCTCTTCCAGGAATGCAAAGACCCGTTCGGAGGCAGCTGCCATGGATTGTACCTGATTCAAAACCTGTGCAATCTGCTGCATCGGCTGGGTGAAGTTCTTGACATACTGAATGAATGCCTGAATGTCCCCGATGGTAATCGTTCCCCGAATGGCGAGCAGTCCGCCGGAGAGGGCAACGGCTGCATAGCCCAGGTTTCCGACAAACATCATGATTGGCTGCATCAAGCCGGAGAGAAACTGGGATTTCCATGCGGAATGGTAAAGGGTATCGTTGGTTTCAGAGAATTGCTGAATGGTGTCCTGTTCCTTGTTGTATGCCTGAATGACAGTGTGACCGGCATAGGTTTCTTCTACTTGCCCGTTGATGTGTCCCAAGTATTCCTGCTGCTGCTTGAAGTATTTCTGGGACTTCTTGACCACGAAAGAAATCATGGCAACCGAAATCGGCAGGATGACAACGGCAATCAGCGTCATCAGCGGAGAGATTCGCAGCATCATGACCAGAACGCCGACCATCGTTGCAACCGATGTGATAATCTGGGTAATGCTCTGGTTCAGGCTCTGTCCGAGGGTGTCGACATCGTTGGTGATACGGGAGAGCACTTCGCCATAGGTACGGCTTTCAAAGTATGCCATCGGCATCCGGTTGATTTTTTCGGAGATGTCTTTTCGCATCCGGTAGCAGATTTTCTGCGTGACACCGCTCATAATCCAGCCCTGTACAAAGCTGAACAGCGAGCTGAGCAGGTATAAGCCGAGGACAAACAAGAGAATCTGCCCGATTTTCGTGAAGTTGATGCTGCCTGTGCCCTGAATCTTCGCCAGCAGCCCGTTAGAAAGTTCGGTGGTCGCTTTGCCCAAGATGTCTGGGCCAATGACACTGAACACTGTAGAGGCAACCGCACACAGCATGACAATCAGCACGGCTGCATGATATTGTTTCATGTAGGCGAACAGCTTGCCGATTGAGCCTTTAAAGTCCTTTGGCTTTTCGACTGTCATTCTGCCGCCCATCCGGCGACCCATTCCACGCCGTTGTTCATTCGCCATCGTTCATCGCTCCTTTCTCTGTATCGGATTCAGAGAGTCCGAGTTCTTCCGCAGAAAGCTGTGATTTTGCAATCTGTTGGTAAACGGTACAGTTGTGTAACAGTTCTTCGTGTGTGCCCTTGCCGACAATGCTGCCGTTTTCCAGTACTAAAATCTGGTCGGCGTGCAGAATCGTGCTGATTCGCTGTGCTACGATAATCATCGTGCTGTTCTGTACCTGTTCCTGTAATGCCTTTCGGAGGGCTGCATCGGTTTTCAGGTCGAGGGCTGAGAAACTGTCGTCAAATACAAAGATTTTCGGATGTTTTGCAATCGCTCTTGCAATTGTCAGACGCTGTTTCTGACCGCCGGACACGTTTGAACCGCCCTGTGCAATCGTGCTTTCATATCGGTCATGTTTTTCTCCGATAAAGTCGGAAGCCTGCGCGATTTCCGCAGCCTGCTGAATTTCAGCATCGGTTGCCGTTGGGTTTCCGAACCGCAAGTTGCTGGCAATCGTTCCGGAGAACAGCACGCCCTTTTGCGGAACAAAGCCGATTTGCTGCCGGAGTTCTTCCAGCGGTAAATTTTGAATTTCCACGCCGTCCAGCGTGATTTTGCCGGAGGTTGCATCATAAAGCCGTGGAATCAGGTTGACCAGCGTGGACTTGCCGCAACCCGTGCTGCCGATGATGGCAGTGGTTTTGCCCGGCTCTGCGGTAAAGCTCAAGTTGGAGAGGGCATCTTCTTCCGCATGCGGATAGCGGAACGAAACGTGGTCGAATGTCAGAACGCCAGCCGGCTGTGCGAGGTGCTGCGGAGCAGTCGGTTCTTGAACAGAAGTTTTGGTCTGCAATACTTCGTCAATTCTGCCAGCTGCAACAGAGGCACGGGGCAGCATCACCGACATCATGGTGAGCATCAGGAACGACATGACAATCATCATTGCATAGGTGATGAATGCGGTCATTGAGCCAACCTGCATCGAACCGCCGTCAATGCGATGGGCAGCAACCCAGACAATCAGAATCGTCAGGCTGTACATAATCAGCATCATGACAGGCATCATGAACGTCATGACCCGATTGACGAACAGGTTGGTTTTGGTGAGGTTCCGGTTGGCAGTATCGAACCGTTTTTCTTCGGTTTTTTCTCTGCCGAATGCCCGAATCACGGACAGCCCCGTCAGAATTTCACGGGAAACCAAGTTCACACGGTCAACCAAGGTTTGCATCTTCTGGAACTTTGGCATGGCGATGGACATCAGAACGCCGACAATGCCCAGAATGACCAGCACGGCTAAGACAATGACCCAGCCCATGCCAGAACCGGTATTGACGACTTTCAGAATACCGCCAATACCTAAAATCGGAGCGTACAGCAGCATCCGCAGGAAGATTGCGGTGACCATCTGTACTTGCTGGATGTCGTTGGTGCTTCGGGTAATCAGGGAAGCGGTGGAGAACTGATCCATTTCCGCATTGGAGAACTGCATGACACGGGAGAAGACCTTTTTCCGCAAATCTCTGCCGACCCCTGCACCGACCCGTGCAGCCACATAGCTGACACAGATGGTGGCAGCCATCATGGCGAATGCCATAGCAACCATTTTTCCGCCAGCTGCCAAGAGGTAATTTGTCTGGATGTTATCGGTATCCAGTCCGGCAGCCTGGTCGCACTGCACGGCATAGGCAACGCCCATGGATTGCACAAGGGATTCGCCCATGGTATCAAGCATGGTTTCAAGCTGACTCCGCATCTCGGAGCGGGTTTCTTCAGTGAACTGTCCAGCCTCCTGCATTGCTGCAAAGAGCGGACGAACGTCCACGCAAGTGACGGTAGTTTGGTTGCCGTCGTCGTCCTCTTCGGTGCGTTCAAACGGCGTGAGGGTTACGCCCATGCTCTTCCCGATGTCGGCAATGGACATGGTTTTCAGCTGTTCGGCTGCCTGCGGATTGCCCTGCTGCTGTTGCATGAGCATTTCCCGAAAGCTGTCTTCGGACATCATGGACATCTGGTAGTTCAGCAGGATAGGAACGATGAGGTCGCTGTCGAACTGTTCCAAGTCTTTTTTGGAGAAGTCGTTGCGGTCTAGGATGTCGCCATCACCGTTGTAGGCATCCTGCCATGTTTTCTGTTCGTCTGCTGTCATGAAAAGCTGGGCGTTCTGGAACTCTTCCGCCGTGATTTTTTCTGGTAGGATGTGTTCCACACCGCTGTTCTGGATGCCCGTGTCAATGATGTCTGAGGTATACTGCGGGAGGGACAGGTCGCAAAATGCCTGCACCACAAGCAGTACCACAATCACCAGCACGGACTTCCAGTATGGTTTGAGGTTTTTAAAGAGTTTTCCCATCTGGTTTCTGTGCTCCTTCCTTCATTTCTGCTAACTGCTCTGCAGCCGCCGTATAGAGCCGCTGGAGCAGTGCCATGAGCTGTTCGGATTCTTCTTTGGTGAACCGTTTTTGGATGCCTTCATGGAACGTAGCAAGCGTCTGGTCGGCTTCCTGTACGGCAGTCTTTCCGGCATCGGTCAATGATACATAGGTATTCCGGCGGTCGGAACGGCAGACTTCCCGCTGTAAATAGCCGCCGTTTTCCAGACTCCGCAGGGTACGGGACACCGCTGGCTGCGGAATCTGCATCTTCTTGGAAATCATCGAAACGGTGCAGGAATCGGGATGTTCCTTTTGCAGGCAGCTGATTGCATAAAGCACCATGTAATCCTGTCGGGGCAGCGGCAGCGTTGCCAGCAGGTTCAGGCTGCGGAATTGCTGCATCATTTCAAAGAATGCGTGATGTTCTGGATGCATCATCATGGTATGCACCTCCCTTCAATTCATAACAATGTTATGTATTAACATTGTTCTATTATAACGTGCGGTATAAAATTTGTCAAGGGGGGCTGGAGCAGATTTCACCAGACTTTCACAAAAAAGGCTGACCGGACGATTCCAGTCAGCCTTTGTGCATTGCTTTTGTGCAACTTGTCAGATAGATACATATTCCGGGTCAGTATTCTCTGCTTTCAGGTGTGCGTCTAACACTGCTCGGTTCAGCTGGTCGCCGATGACAATCAAGACGCTTTGCCCATTGGAAACGGTCTGCAACTCCGCCTTTTTCTGGGTCAAGTTGATGCTGAGCCAGCGGTTCTGTTTCAGCGGCAACGCCCCCTTGATGCGGTAAATCGTCCCGCAGTTCGGGTCGTTGAGCATCGCTTGCAGAATCTCCGGAATTCGTTCATCCGGCAGGTGAATGTGCATGGAATCATGCACCACGCTGTGGCTCTGGATGTCGTCTGCACCTTGTCAAATAGACACATAGTCGGGGTCGGTATTCTCCGCTTTCAAGTGAGCGTCTAACACTTTTCGGTTCAACTGGTCGCCGATGACAATCAAGACACTTTGCCCATTGGAAACGGTCTGCAACTCCGCCTTTTTCTGGGTCAAGTTGATGCTGAGCCAGCGGTTCTGTTTCAGCGGCAACGCCCCCTTGATGCGGTAAATCGTCCCGCAGTTCGGGTCGTTGAGCATCGCTTGCAGAATCTCCGGAATTCGTTCATCCGGCAGGTGGATATGCATGAAATAATGCACCTCGCTGTGGCTCTGGATGTCGTCGGCATCGTATTGCTTCACATAGCTGCTGTTGCGGTATCCGGCAGCTTGCAGCTCCTGAAAGTCGGTATCCGTCATGCTGTCCCAATCCTTGAGGAAGAGGTCTTGCGGCTGGAACTGGCGACTGCATTGAATCGCAGCAAGCGAGCGGTTCAGATGGCGAAGCGTGCGGTCAGTCAATTCTGTCTCTGAGCAGTCCGGCAGCAAGGAACGCTTGCTGAGCACCAGCTTCCCACAGCACGCCGCCTCGGAGGCGAGCAGGTATTCCATTTGTGCAGACAACACCTCGTCCATGGTCGCATCCACGATGGTCAGAATGCTGCCAATGGAGAACCAGCGGTCGAGGGGGGATTCATACAGCGTGTCGAAAAATTCGTCCATGTCGAAGATTCCGGAGGGTTCTAAGATGACACGGTCAAACTGCTGCATCCCAAGGGCAATCAGCTGCGTTTTAAAGCGGCGTTTGTGACAGGTCGGGTCATTACAGCCGGATATCATTTCCACCTTGCAGCGGTCGCTCTGGAGGTCTTGCAGCATCATCCGGTCAACATTGACTGCCCCGAAGTCGTTTTCGAGGATGGCAATCTTCTTGCCATGTGCGAGCAGGTCGGCGGCATACTTGCGGATGAAGGTGGTTTTCCCAGCCCCAAGAATGCCAGTAATGAGGTCGATTGTGGTCATAGAGCATCTTCCTTTCTAAGGCTTATTATAACAAAAAACTGGCGAAAATGCAACGCCAAAAATGGGAAATGAAACAAAACTGTGAAAGGAAATCAGCCAATCCAAACACGCAATGAAAACAATTGGTTTACAGTTTCTTATGATATGTAAAATCTCTGAAAAGCAGCCATGCTGGCTTGCTTTTTGCCTGTTTTTATGCTATGATGAAGGGTACGAAGGGGGAAGATTATGATACAAATTGCGATTGTGGATGATGAAAGTAGACAAATTAGATTTATCCAGCAAAGCATTCAGAAATTTTTTAGACAAAAAAATCGAGAAGATGACTATCGCGTGGATACCTTTCACAGTGGAGAATCCCTGCTTATGAGCAGCCGGTCTTATGACTTGATTTTTCTTGATATTCAGATGAACGGCATGGACGGCATTGAAACCGCGAAAAAAATTCGGACGTGGGATAGAAAGGTATGTGTGATTTATGTCAGTAATTATACGGAGAAAATGGCTGCATCGTTTACCGTACATCCATTTTCTTTTTTACCAAAACCGATTCGACAATCGGATATTTACAAGAATTTAGAGGACTTCTTGCTTTATACCCAGCCGGAAGAACCAAAGACCAGATTGGTGTTTCAGACGTTAGAGGAACAGATTTCCGTCAACATGGAGGACATTCTCTATTTTGAATATGGGCAGAACCGCCGTGTGAAGTTGGTGGCAACAACGGGAACTTGGTATCTTTCGAGCAGCATGAAAAGCTTGGAAAAACAAATGCAGTCGTATGACTTTTTAGTGCCGCACAAAAGCTTTCTGGTAAATCCCAGACAAATCCTTTCCTTTGGTGCAGAGATTCAGATGAAAAATCATGAAATGCTTCCGATTGCGAAGAATCGCCGGAAGCAGGTTCATGAACAAATCAGTGCCTATCTACACAATAGTTTCAATATCAATTGGAGGGATTAAACGATGATGATGGATTTTTTGTCGAATACGATTGTAAGCATTGCAACGGTACTTTCTGGAACGTGGGTCTTATTTCAAATTCTGGAACGAAGGTCACACTTTCTCTTGCGAGTACTAGGGACATTGGGAATTGCAATTGTGCAGGGTTCAATTGGATTATTGCAAATACCGGTTCTCAATATGACATCTTCACTGCTCATGATTGTGGGGACAACATTGCTCTGCTATCAATGTAAAAAACTTTATTTTTTGGTCTATGATGTTTTGATTATTTTTTGTTCATTTGTGTCGGATGTTTTCTCGGTTTTAGTGGTTTCTACTTATTATGATAGTAGTATTTCTTCTACTCTGCAAGAAACCAGTCTTTTAGTTCGAAATACGTTTGCATGTTTAATGATATTTTTACTCTGTCAGCTCGCATTTACACTGATACGAAAAAAACATGCGATTTTTTCTTGGTATGAAGCGATTTTCTATACCATGCTGGCAACTGGAGAGATTGCGGTATTTGCCTATGTTTGTAAATACATTCAAGCATATTCTTCTGGTATGTTTTTGATTTTGTTTTTGCTGGGCTGTTTGGTGTTAGATGTCTATATTGTTGTTGTATTTTACCGGATTTCGATTGTTCGAAAAACCGAAAAAGAAAATGCATTGTTACAACAGCAGTCAGAAATGCAGCTGGAAGTATACTCTGATTTGCAGCAGCGGTATCAAAATTCGATGCGAACGATTCATGATGCAAAACGGCATGTGCGAGCGTTGGAATCTCTGATTCAATCCGACCATCTCGCAGAGGCACAGCAATACAAGGAATCCCTGTTTCAAAAGCTGAATGAATTACAGCCGTCGATTCAGTGTGACAATCCGCTGCTCTCTGCGATTCTGAATCATGTTTTCTTGAAAGCAGAACAGCGGCATATCACTTTGAAAATGGACTTACAGGGAGAAGAACAGCTGTCAATGTTAGCTGGTGTAGACTTGACTACAATTGTATCCAATCTTTTGGATAATGCCGTGGATGCGGTTTCAGAATTGCCGGAGGAACAGCGATATATTCATTTTGCAGTGGCGTTTCAAATGGGAGAAATCATGATTCATGTGGAGAATCCGACAAAGAACGACTTAAAACGAGAGGGAAACACCATTGTTTCTACCAAAGAAGGACATTTGGGATTAGGCTTGAAGAATGTAGAAATGGTCGTAGAGAAATATAAAGGTCATTTCAAAACCTATGTAGAAAATGGAAAATTTATCGCTGAGATTACAATTCCAACAGCAACGGATTTCTAAATGAACTTTTTATGAAAAACAACCTGAAAATCCCGTTTCATGCAAAAGAATCCCGTTTGATGCAAAAAAATTGACATCTTATGATGCTTATGATACGCTGAATTCACAAGATATCTTGAATTTGTTTTTAAAAAGGGTGTATTTGAATGAAACAGACTTCCAAAAAGGTATTACAGGTAGCAGCTTCCATTGCCAAAAAATCATCTTCTTTCTGGGCAAATTTTCCTTGCAATTGGTGGAATTATCAGCCGAAGACACCGAAATCCGTGAAGAAGATGCGGAAATTCTGATGCTGCAAACGCTTTCGGAAAAATTTGCAAAGAAATTGATACAGGCGGAAATCATTCCCGAATCCGATGCAGATATTTATGTGTTCGGATGCTATCAGTTTGGAATGATGCTCTTAAACATTGTGACGACAATTGGTTTGGGCATTCTGTTTCGATTGTTCTTGCCATGCGTGCTGTTAAATCTGTCGTTTATTCCCATTCGCATTTCTGCGGGCGGACACCATGCGGATTCCCCCGTGAAGTGCTATGTGTTATCGACACTTTTGATTGCAGCATTGCTGGCAATTCTGAAGTGGGTTTCTGTTTCGCTGCTTGCCGCTTGGATTTTGATTCTGGCTGCAAGTGCGGTGCTGCTCTGGCTTGCACCAGTGGAAACAGAAAACAATCCATTAGATGAAACAGAAGTTCGGGTTTATCGCAGAAGAACCAGAATCGTCTTAGGCATTGAGCTGCTTGCGGCTCTGCTGGCGACACTGCTGCACCGGAACTTTCTGGTAACCATTATCGGATTTGGATTACTCACCGCATCGTTCATGCTGGTGGTTGGAGCATGTGCGAATCTGAAACGGCATTGGAAACGCTGTGTTTAAGCGAGGGAAGAACGCTTTTTCACAGGGAATCTAGGGTTGCTTTGGTGCAGATGCAGGCACGAAGATGCGGAAATTTTTCAAGAAAAAAGCGGTAACAGGGACAAGTGTGTCCTATGTTACCGCTTTCTTTTTTATTCAGTTGGTTCTTGCGGTTCGGAAACAGCATGGATGAACGCATGAATGATGGTCAGCAGGTCGTCCTGACGGTCAGCCGGACACTTTTGAATGAGAGCATCCATCATTTCCAGTTCTGCGGTGTGGTCGGGCTGCTCTTCACCGAAGAGAATATAATCTGTCCGCAGGCAGAGCAAATCCGAAAGCTTTGCCAGCGTCTGAATGGAGATGCCCTTGATGCCCAGTTCAATATCGGAGCAGAATTTTGTCGAAACATCTAATTTTTCCGCAAGCTGCTCTCTGGTGTATCCCAGGCGTTCCCGCTGTGCACGGATACGAGCACCCATGTCTTTATACTGAATCGTTTTCATGAGAAAACCCTCCTTGTTGGTTGTTCCATTTCTCTTATTATTGTACAGGAATTTTGGAAACATGAAAACAAACTGCCGGTGTTTCAGAAAGCGTGCTTTTAGATGTTTCAGAATGGAAAAATCCACAGGCAAAAGTTTGTCTGTGGATTTTTATGGAAATGCGTCAGACGAGCATTAATAATTCAGTGTGACAGACTGCAAGCTGCCCAGTCCGTAATAGTTATAGATGGTCATGACATCCTGCGGATTCTGAATCTGGAAGGTAATCGTCCCGTTCTGCAAGTCGGAATATGCAATCGGATGCTGTTCGTTCCAGCAGTTTCCCAATACGAGGCAGCCGCCGGAATTTGGAATACTGTCCTTGAATTGCAGCGTGATGGAGCGGATGTTCTGGTAGTTGTATGGTGTCAGGTCAAACGCTGTTTCGTATGGAACATTTTTCAGAACGATATTCTTGCCGGAGCTTGGCTTTGTGGTGGTAGTCGTGGCTTTTGTGGTTGTCGTTGTCTTTTTGGTGGTTGCAGTTGTTTTCTTGGTTGTTTTTTTGGTGGTCGTGGTTGCCTTTGTCGTGGTGGTGGTGGTGGTGGTTGGTCTTGTAGTCGCACGAGTGGTGGTTGTTACCGGAGCAGCTGCATTTCCCACAGCAGAGAACTGGAGCGTAGAAGCATCCCGTTCCGCCATGCCGCCAACGGCATTATCCCACCGTGCATACCAGTTCACCAGCCGTGACCGAGTTCATGTTCCAGAACGTGCAGGTTTGTGCCGTTCAGCATATTCAAGTAAGCATCATCCGACAGCCGCTGCCCCCAGTCACCGCCGCATCCGCCGATGGACGGGAAGCCCTGTGTTGCCCAGAGGTACATATCGAACCGTTCGCCCGGATAAACATAATTGGTATCCATGAAGTGCTCCATCCGAGAGCGTTCGGACGGTGCACTCGGCAGCTTGTTCGGAATGGTTTCATAGCCGTTGGAGGTGTCATAGGTGCTGTCGTAGTCGCTAATCAGAGAGTCATAGACGACTTCATCCGACTGCAAGGATTTTTTTGGGTGCTTTCATGTTGATTCTCCTTTTGTGTTGGTTTGTGTACGCAACTACTTTCAGTATAGTTTGGAATTTGTGCAAAGTCAATTGCATTTTTAAACATTTTCAGAGAATTCACACAAAAACAGATAATCTTATGAAAACACAAGGCAGCCGGCGGAATTTTTCTTTCTGTACCTTACAAAAATGTCACATTTCTCCGGCAAAATGTCACACAAATCAATGGCGGAGCGATGGGATTTCTGATACAATAAAGGCAACAACACAGAAGGGGGCAATTGCAAATGGCAATGCTACAAGTAGAATGTTTGAAGAAAATCTATACCACTCGCTTTGGTGGGAATCAGGTGCAGGCACTTTCGGACGTTTCGTTTTCCGTCGAAACGGGCGAATATGTGGCAATCATGGGGGAATCTGGTTCGGGGAAGACCACGCTGCTGAATATTCTGGCAGCCCTCGACCAGCCGACCAGTGGGAAAGTTTTTCTGGATGGAAAAGATTTGACGATGGTCAAGGAACGGGAAATTGCAGCGTTCCGGCGGGATAATCTGGGCTTTGTATTTCAGGATTTCAACTTGCTCGATACGTTTTCCCTGAAAGATAATATTTTCTTGCCGCTGGTGCTGGCTGGGAAGTCGCCGAAAGAGATGGAGTTGCGGTTGAATCCGATTGCGGAACAGCTGGGTATTACGCACCTGCTGGAGAAATACCCCTATGAAGTTTCCGGCGGACAGAAACAGCGTGCAGCGGTTGCCAGAGCGTTGATTTCCAAGCCGAAGCTGATTCTGGCGGACGAACCGACCGGAGCACTGGATTCCAAGTCCACAGATGGCTTGCTGGATGTCTTTTCCGCAATTCATGCGACCGGACAGACAATTTTAATGGTAACACACTCCACCAAGGCGGCAAGCCGTGCAGACCGGATTCTGTTCATCAAGGACGGCGTGCTGTTCCATCAGATTTATCGGGGCGGCTGCACGAATGAACAGTTGTATCAGAAGATTTCCGATACCTTGACGATGTTGGCAACAGGAGGGGAACAGGCATGAAAACGCTCTATTGGAAACTGGCGTGGCACGGCATTTATAAGAACCAGAAAATCTATCTGCCGTTTCTGCTGACCAGTATCGGCATTACCATGATGTATTACATCGTATCCTATTTGACGTATAGCAAAGCCATTTATGAAATGCACGGCGGGCAGGAGATGCAAATGATTCTCTCGTGGGGAACGGGTGTGGTTGCCATCTTTGCAGCGATTTTTCTATTCTACATGAACTCGTTTTTGATGCGGCGGCGAAAAACAGAATTTGGACTGTATAATATCCTCGGCATGGGAAAATGGAACATCGCTCGGATTTTGTGCTGGCAGAATGGGATGTTGTTTGGAACGTCTATGGTTGGCGGTCTGGGGCTGGGCATTCTGCTGTCGAAGCTCTCGGAACTGATGGCAGCGAAGATGCTGGGCAACAGCAGCCCGATGGGCTTCCGGATTGAACCGAATGCCGTGCGGAATACGATTTTGCTGACAGCGGTTTCCTATGGCATCATCCTGCTGTATTCGCTCGGACAAATTCACGTTTCCAAACCGATTGCCCTGCTGCGAGGCGAGAAACAGGGCGAAAAGCCCCCGAAAGCCCGTTGGCTGCTGACGCTCTGCGGACTGGTGATGCTGGGCATTGCGTATTACTTAGCCGTGACAATTCAACAGCCGATTGCCGCCTTTTCGATGTTCTTTCTGGCGGTGGTGCTGGTTATCTTAGCAACGTATCTGCTTTTCATCTGCGGTTCTGTGACTCTGTGCAAGCTGTTGCAGAAGAATAAGCGGTATTATTACAAGTTACAGCATTTCATTTCGGTTTCGTCCATGCGGTATCGGATGAAGCGGAACGGTTCGAGTCTGGCTTCCATCTGTGTGCTGTCCACAATGGTTCTGGTGATGATTTCCAGCACGCTTTGTTTGTATCTTGGTTTGGAAGACAGCTTGTATCAGCGATACCCAAGGGATATTTTCGTCACAGCCTATTCCGATTTTGACGAACAAGAATTGGAAGAAAAAATTGCAGAAGTCGTATCCCGTTATTCTCTGCAGGAAAAAAACGAAATACACGAAACCACGCTGCAAATCAGTGGGGTGCTGAACGGAAATCGGTTACAGTTTGAACAGGATTCCCTTGTGGATTATGATGACATTGCAACTGTGAAGATATTCACTTTGGAAGAATACAACCGTTTAGCCGGAACATCGGAAACATTGCAGGATGGCGAAGTATTGCTATCTGTGATAGATGGTTCGTATTCCGGAGATACGATTCAAATCGGAACGATGCAGCCGTTTCAGATTCAGAAACAAGTTTCGCAGTTTGTGGATGACGGCGATGCTTTCGCCAATGTCAGCCGGATGCTGTATTTGATTGTGCCGGATATGGCGATGATGCAGGAACTCAATGAACGACAGGCAGAAGCCTATAATGGGTATGCTTCCGTCATTCAATTCTATAAGGGATTTGATTTGGATGCGGATGCAGATACACAGCTTGCCATTCAAGCAGCGTTGCAGCAGCAGCTTTCGGAAGAAGGCTGTGTTTGTGAGAGTCGAGAAGACGGGCGTTCGAGCTTCTATGCCCTGTATGGCGGACTGCTGTTCCTGGGCATTCTGCTGAGTGTGGTATTTCTGTTTGGAACGGTGCTGATTATGTATTACAAGCAGATTTCAGAGGGCTATGAAGATGCCGGACGGTTTGAGATTCTGCAAAAAGTCGGCATGACGAAAAAAGAAATCAAGCGAAGCATCAACTCGCAGATTTTAACAGTCTTTACCGCTCCGCTGCTCATGGCTGGGGTGCATCTGGCATTTGCCTTTCCGATGCTGTACCGGTTGCTGGCGGTGATGGGTCTGATCAATATTTCTCTGTTTGCAATCATAACCGTTGGCGGTTTTCTTGTGTTTGCTGCCTTGTATGCGTTGATGTATAAGTTGACCTCGCATAGCTATTATCAGTTGGTGAAATCATAAATGAAAGAAAAACTTGTTATGGGAATTGGGATTGGCTGCCTGCTGATACTGGCGATTCCAATCGGCATGCTGATTTTGTTGGCAACGCTGATTTGGAACGGCATGGAGGTGCTTTTTCGGTTTTGGAGCAGGCGAAAATGAGAGAGAAACACATCATGGGCGGATTGCTGAGCAGTGGCATTCTAATTTGTCGCCCCTGAAAGGGGAGATGTCACGGAGTGACAGAGGGGTGCAAGAAGGCATAACGATGCTTTTACATCCCCTCAACAAAACCCCCGTTTGGAAAAGAATCGGAAAAGAACAGAATCCGAAAAACGGAAAATGTTACCGCAGATTTTCGCACTGTTCATAGAATCCCGTTGACAAAATGCAGAAAAAATGATACAATTATAACAATCATTTGCATGTTCCGGCAAAATCCGGACATGCTTTCTGTAAGAAAATTTCTGATGGGAGGTTCTGTTTGATGAAACGGAGAATTGGAATTTTGACCAGCGGCGGCGATTGCCCGGGACTGAATGCAACCATTCGTGGCGTTGCAAAGGCATGCTACCAAATGCTGGGGACGGAAAGTGTAGAAATCGTTGGCATTTCAGACGGCTACTATGGACTGATTCACAATATTTGCAAGGAAATGAAACCGGATGACTTTTCTGGGATTCTGACCCGTGGCGGTACGATTTTAGGAACAAAACGGCAGCCGTTCAAGATGATGAAAGTCATTGGCGATGACAATATCGATAAAGTAAAAAATATGAAGAAAACCTACCAGAACCAGAAGCTGGACTGCCTGCTGACACTGGGCGGAAACGGTACACACAAGACCTCGCAGCTGCTCTCAGAAGAGGGGCTGAACGTCATCGGCTTGCCAAAAACCATTGACAACGACATCTACGGGACAGACGTTACTTTTGGATTCCATACGGCAGTGGACATTGCAACGGATGCAATTGACCGCCTGCACACGACTGCAAACAGCCACTCCCGTATTCTGCTCTGTGAAATCATGGGCAACAAAGCCGGCTGGCTGACGCTGAATGCAGGAATTGCTGGTGGTGCAGACATCATTCTGATTCCGGAGATTCCGTATGACATTGACAAGGTTTGCAAGTCGGTTCTGAAGCGGAGCGAAAGCGGCAAGAACTTTTCGATTATTGCTGTTGCAGAGGGCTGCTTTGACAAGGAAGAAGCCAAGCTGAAAAAGAAAGAACGGGCAAGACTCCGTGCAGAAGCGGGCGTGATTACCGCAACCAACCGCATCGCTGCACAGATTCAGCAGAAAACACAACTCGAAGCACGGGTTTGTGTGCCGGGGCATATGCTGCGGGGCGGCAGTCCGAGTGCATACGACCGGATTCTTGCAACCCAATTCGGCGTATACGCTGCACAGCTGATTAAAGAAGAACACTATGGCATGACAGTTGCCAAGGTAGGCGGAACGATTACCGCCAATCCGCTGGCAGAGATTGCCGGAAAGACGAAGTTCGTCACACCGGATGACCAGCTGGTTGCAACGGCTCGGAATCTGGGCATTTCGTTCGGCGACTAATTTTTCATCCAAGCATATCATGAACAAAAAGACTGGAGGATACAGAAGTCTGCTCCAGTCTTTTTTGTCGTTCCAGAAACTTTTTTTACAGAACAGCGTGACCCAATCAGAGCCAATCCGGTCTATGTAAGTGAAAGGTGGTGGATACCATGCAGGAAGAAACCCTGTTAGACTTATATTTCTCCCGTTCGGAAACGGCACTGGAGCAGACGAAACAGCAATACGGAACATACTGCTATGCGATTGCCTACCGCATTCTCGCACAGCCGCAGGATGCAGAGGAGTGCGAAAATGAAACCTACTGGAAAGCATGGCAGGTGATTCCGCCCAATCGACCGCACTCTCTGAAAGCATTTCTCGGAAAAATCACCAGAAACCTCGCCTTGCATTTCTGGGAGCGAAACCACGCCGCAAAGCGTGGCGGAAACGCTGTAGATTTGGCACTGGATGAGCTGACAGAATCCATTCCGGCGAGCGACTCCGTGGAGCAGGCAGCCAATGCAGCTGCTCTACAGGCATGCTTGCAATCGTTTTTGCAGCAGCTGCCAAGAGCAACCAGAATCGTATTTGTGCAGCGGTATTGGTATTTGAACTCGATTGCAGAGATTGCCCAGAAAAACGGCATGGGAGAGAGCAAAGTGAAAATGATGTTGCTGCGGACAAGAAAAAAACTGAAAGCAGCACTCGAAACGGAGGGGATTTCGATATGATGAAAGACAGAGAAGCAGCCAAACGGCTTTTGCATGCCATCGGGGACATTGACGACCAGTATTTATTAGAAGCGGAGGAACAGTCCATGAAACAGACAAAGAAGCAGATTTCCAACCGTTGGATGAAATACGTTGCCGTGGCAGCCTGTGCAGGAATTGTGCTCACAGGGGCATTGTTGCAGTACGAGCGGAGCAAGTCGCAGTCGCCACTCACCCCCTCTGCCACGCAGACAGAGCCAGCCACGACCGAAGAAAACGTGCAGATTCCCAACCCATTCATTCCCTGTGCGACGCTACAGGCAGCGGCGGACATCGCTGGCTTTTCGCTGGATGCTCCGGATGCCTATGGGGCATATGACCACACCGTCATTCAGGCAATCGAAGGGGAAATGATTGAGGTGATTTATGAAGATGCAAGCGAAACCGAGGGCTTGCGGATTCGGAAAGGCGTTGGAACAGACTCCATCAGCGGCGACTATAATCGTTATGACAGCGAGGAAACACAGACGATTGCAGGCATTTCGGTTTCTGTCCGGAAAAATGGCGATTTGATTTTTGTCGCAGAATGGACGGATAGCGGATATGCCCATTCGATTACATCAGAGGATGGCTTGACGGCGGACGAACTGGAAACGTTGGTTTCAGAAGTTCATTAATGAGAAGCAGGTGACAGCATTTAGTGTGAAGTTTTTTCATTACGCTATCCGGAAACAGCGACTTGATTCTTGTGGCTGAGTGGGCAGACAGCAGGCGAACTGGAAATGCTATCACAAATTTATTGATGTGGGAGCAAGTCGCAATATTTGAATAGGCGGAATTGTGCGAACTTTCTCACTGCACCATCCAGAAATAGCAACTTGATTTTTGTGACAGAGTGGGCGTGCGAACTGGAAACGCTATTTTCATAAATCCATTGATATAGAAAAGGGGTAGCAGATTGAAACTAGACCGACTGATTGGAATTCTCTCCGTGCTGCTGCAACGGGAGCAGGTCACAGCGTTTGAACTGGCGGAGAAGTTCGAGGTATCCCACCGCACGATTTTGCGAGATATGGATGCCCTGTGCTGTGCAGGGATTCCCATCGTAACCGAGAAGGGGCGAAATGGCGGTATCCGCATTATGGAGGGCTACAAACTCGATAAAACAGTCCTGCTGCAAAGCGAAATGCAGGCGATTCTTGCAGGGCTGCAAAGTCTGGATAGCATCAGCGGCACGCATCGCTATCGACAGCTGATGGAGAAGCTCTCTGTTTCGACCGCCAAGACGATTCCGGCAGAGCATCCGGTTTTGATTGACCTCTCTGCATGGGATTCCGGAGCGATTTCCCAGAAAATCGAACAGATTCAGGCGGCAATGGAACAGAATCACAAGATTTCGTTTTCTTACTCCGCCCCGAGCGGCACGACTTCCCGTAAAATCGAACCCTATCACTTGATTTTTCAGTGGGGGCATTGGTATGTGTGGGGCTATTGCCAGCTGCGGCAGGACTATCGGCTCTTTAAGCTGACTCGTATCACGGATTTGCAGATAGAGCCGGAGCAGCGAGCCGCTCGCAGCGTTCCAGCGTATACGCCCGACCCCATGCCGCCGGAAGAGCCAGCTGTTCCCGTGCTGGTGCGGTTCTCCGCAGCGGTGAAGTGGAGAGTGATGGATGACTTCGGAACAGAAGCCCTCCAGACCGAGCCGGACGGTAGCCTGTTGCTGTCAGTCTGCTGGCAGGATTTGCAGGCGTTGGATTGGCGATTGTTGGCATACGGCGAACAGGCGGAAATTCTATCTCCGCCAGAAGCACGGGCAGACTTTGCAGAAATGCTGCGAAAGATTCTGCAAAAATATGAAGAACCGTCAGGCGGTTTCTAATTCCAGCAGAAGCATGGGCAGACTTTATAAAAACCGCTGGGAATGGAAGAAATCAATATCCGATGGATAAAAATTGAATAAAAGAAAAAAGTTTGTAGAAAATCGAAAAAATAAAATCATTTCCGGCAGAAATCCCAGAAGAATTCACTGATTTTTTTTATAAAAAAAAGAATTTTTTGATGTTTTTCCATTCCAGATTGTTGACAGGCAGTTTCAAACGTGATACAATAACTTGGCGTGGAACAACCATGCAAAAACAGATCAATGAAATTGATTTCAGAGAGGAAAAAGAAGGACTTTTTATGGAAAGACAGACCGTACAAATCTTTTGGACAGGTGGCATGGACAGCACCTTGCGAATCGTGCAGCTTTCACAGTTGGAAGTGAATGTTTTACCGGTTTATATTATGCGTGCAAATGGCAGAAAAACAGCCGTAGAAGAACTGACGGCAATGGGGAAAATCTATGAGATTTTAAAGGCAGACCCCCGCACAAAAGCCACATTGCTGCCGTTTCGGCTTGTTGCGGACAGCGAGGACGAAATTCCGGATGCGATTCGGCAACAGCAGATTCCCTATACTTACTATCATAGAAAACGGTATGGAGAAACCGTTGTTCGATTGAAGCGGGCACAGAAGAAAGTATTTGCTTTGCAGGCCAATCGAGCTCCGGGCATCCGGTCTTTTGGCTCGAATATCATCCATCTGGCGGAACAGTATGGGGCAATGATGTCATATGCCCGTGGTGAACAGACTGTGGTAGAACTGGGCTTGCATGGCGAGGAATCGTTTTTCCAACTGCCGATTCCTTATCGGATGGAACAGAAACAGAACGGTTTGATTACCGAATACCGCTTGAAAAAAGAGGGTACAGACCCCGATATCTATGCGATTTTTCAGCGGCTTTCCTTCTGCCTGTGTTCATTTAACAAGGTGACGGTGTATCAGGAATTTGAAAAACTGGGATACGTCCATGTGCGGGATTTGCTGTGGCATTGCTATGAACCCATCAACGGAAAGCCCTGCGGACAATGTGTGACCTGTGTTCCGTATATCCGAGAGGGCATGTATGATATGTTCGACCGGGATGCGTTGATTCGCTATATTCAATTCTGCGATAAGGAACGCAAGGTGATTGATGAACAATATCAGAGCATGATTCAAAAAAGAGAAACCGCATTGAATTGCAATCACAAGATTCGGTCTTTTTATGAGCAAATGATTCTGGACGGCAACACCAACCAGTATTGTAGAAAGAATTTGCAGTGGATGCAGCAAACAGGAAAGACCATCAGTGTTTTATTTGCAGATAGCATTGTTGGACAGCTGTTTGAAACCTTGCTGCAACAGAATCAAAACCATGTGATTTTCTCCTCCAAAAAGGATTTGAAGAATTTGACCGCAGAAGAATGGAATGCCTGCAAACAAGCGGATTACATTCTGGATTGCAACATTTATTTCCGTGGAAACCGGAAAAAGGATGGCAAGACGATTTATCATCTGCAATCCTTGCTTCAGCCAATGAAAAAAGCATAAAAAAGAGCCGGATGCGTTGCAGCAATTGCAAGACATCCGGTTTTTGATATTCAGAAGAATCAAACGCCTGCAAAGAGGCAGATTTCGTTCAGGGTTGCAAGATGGATTGTACGGCTGCTCATTGAGGCGGAGAAAACCGGACTATCTGTAAAAAAGGTACGGACTGCCATCAAGCACCTCTGCTGATAGAAATTCAGACGTTTGCGGAACAAGAGGGGCTTTGCGTGGATGTCCAGAAGTTCTATGATTATTATACAGAAATGGGCTGGATGACGAAAAACCAGCAGCCCATTACCAATTGGAAAAGCCCCCTGCTCTATTGGAATCAGTCTGAGGGAACGCCCTACAAAAAAGCAAAACAAGAAGCACCACGCTCTGAAAATGCTGACATCTACGAAAGCCTGATTGGACGGGTGTTCCTTTAAGGGCAAAACGAAACCATTTACTGGAATATTTCCTATCCGAAAAAGCGAGAAAATCCTTGCAATTTCTTGAAATATATGATAAAATAACAGAATTAGGTATTTTATTTTTTATTTGGAGGATGTAAAATCATGAAAAAAGGGATAATCGTATTACTGACCATGTTGTGTGCACTTGGACTCTCCGGCTGCGGAAATCAAACCACTGCCGAACAGAGCAGTTCCACAGAAACGGTGGTCACTACCACAGATGCACCCGTTACAACCACGGCTGCTACCACAACCAAACATGGATTTGACGTCATCAAAAACATCAAAATTACAACAACTGCCACAAAAGAAGTTCCAGAAGTCAACCTCGACCAAGCAGAAACGGTGGTCACTACCACAGATGCACCCGTTACAACCACGGCTGCTACCACAACCAAACATGGATTTGACGTCATCAAAAACATCAAAATTACAACAACTGCCACAGAAGAAGCTCCAGAAGTCAACCTCGACCAAACAGAAACCGTTCATGGGTTCTCATTCCTGTGCGATTCCAACTGGTCACATCAGGAAAACGACATCTATCAATATTGGTACCAGAGCGATGGCGGATTTATCATGGTCATGGCACTGCAGCAGGAAGTCAACTTCTCCGACTTATCCGGCGATGCGAAAACCGCATATTTGGAAAGTTTCCTGTCCAGTGTCTACAATGATGCGTCTATCTCCTCAGCGGAAAGCTACAGCGACTATGAAGAAATCAAGATTGACGGGCAGTCTGCCATTGTCTTTGATGCAATCATAAAGAGTGCGGTTTTCCATACCATCTTTATTCTGCAAGAAAACTATGAATATTGCATCAGCTTTACAACGGAACTGTATGGCAAAAAGACGATTCTCTCCGACTATGTGGATGAAATCGTAGATTCCATCGAGCTTTCACCAGATACAACAGACACCATAGAATAAAAAATCATCCGCACCGGAACGTCACCTGCTCCGATGCGGATTTTTTACGATTTCGTTTTCTTGGCATGCTTCTCTAGGCAATGCTGGGCATACGAACAAGTCGCTGTAACCGTTCCGCCCTGTTCCGCCCACAAATATCCGGTTCTTCTGCGGTTCGTTTACTTGGCGTGCTTCTCCAGCCAATGTTGAGCATACGAACAAGTTGCCGTGACCGTTCCGCCCTGTTCCTGAATCGCCTGCACCGCAAGTTCCATCAGCGTTCCGGCAACCCCCTGCCCCCGCAGACTGTCGTCCACAAACGTCCGCTGAATGCAATAGACCTTCGGCTCTACCTCCGGAAACAAAATCTCTGCGATTCGCTCGCCGGCTTCGTTCTCCAGATAAATTTCATGCTCGTTTTTCTGATATGATTTTTGCATCTCGCATTCCTCCTTTTTCTATCTCTGATTCTACCACAAACCAAACCGGAAATCTTGTAAAAAAAGAAAAAAGATTTAAAAACCGCTCATTTTGTTGACAGCGTTCTGAAAATATGTTATAATAAGCTTGTTTGGCAATCCACAAAAAATCAACCGAGATTTACAGTTTTTTTGTGAAGCAAGCCTAAAATATTGTAAGTTTGTTTGCCCATCCACAAAAATAAACACTGTTTGTCGCCTCTGATACAGGGGCGTGGGTGGAAATGGGAATCAAATCTAAAATTTAAAAAATGTCTATCAAATTAAGGAAGGTATCATCATGAAAAATGTAGTGATTATTGGCGCAGGACCGGCAGGACTGACCGCAGCGTATGAGCTGCTCCAGCGTGCCCCAAAGGATTATTCCATCACCATCTTAGAAGAAAGCAATGCCATCGGCGGAATCTCGAAAACCGTAAAATATAAAAACAACCGCATGGACATCGGCGGACACCGGTTCTTCTCCAAAGACCAGCAGGTTATGGATTGGTGGCAGAAGATGATGCCACGTCAGGGCAAGCCGTCGTTCGACGACATCAAGCTGCATCGGGAAAAGAAACTCGCTGCCGGCGGCCCAGACCCGGAAAAAACCGACCGTGTCATGCTGGTGCGGAATCGTGTTTCCAGAATTTATTATAAGCATAAGTTCTTTGACTATCCGGTTTCCCTGAAGTGGGATACCATCAAGAACATGGGCTTCGCTACTACCGTTGCAGCCGGATGCAGCTACTTAAAGAGCACCGTCGGCAAAAAGGAAGAATCCTCTCTGGAAAACTTCTATATCAATCGTTTCGGCAAAAAGCTGTATTCCATGTTCTTCGAGGGCTACACCGAAAAGCTGTGGGGTCGCCATCCGAGAGAAATCTCCGCAGACTGGGGCTCGCAGCGTGTCAAGGGCTTGTCCATCACTGCCGTTATCAAGGACATGTTCTCCAAGCTGAATCCGAATAAGACCAACCGCAAGGTGGAAACTTCCCTGATTGAAGAATTCTATTACCCGAAGTATGGTCCGGGTCAGCTCTGGGAAATCACCGCTTCCGAAATCGAAAAGATGGGCGGTAAGATTCTCATGAACAGTGAAGTCACCCAGATTCACACCGACAAGACCGGCAAGATTCTCTCCCTGACCTACAAGCAGGACGGCAAGGAACAGGAAATTGCAGGCGACTTGTTCATCTCCTCCATGTCGCTGAAGGATTTGGTGGCTGGTATGAATGACGTTCCGAACAACATCGCAGCCATTGCAAAGGGTCTGCCGTATCGGGATTTCGTCACCGTTGGGCTGCTGGTCGACAAGCTGAACCTGAAGAACGAAACCAATATTCCAACCCTCGGCAACATCGTTCCGGACTGCTGGATTTATGTACAGGATGTCGGCGTCAAGCTCGGACGAATTCAGATTTTCAACAACTGGTCACCGTACATGGTTGAAGACCCAGAACACACCGTCTGGATTGGTCTGGAATATTTCTGTACAGAGGGCGACAGCTTCTGGAACATGGACGACAAGACTTGCATCAACATGGCAATCAAGGAACTTGTTTCTATGGGTATTATCAGCTCGCCGTCGGATGTCAAGGATTCCCACAGAGAAAAGGTCAAGAAGGCATATCCGGCTTACTTCGATACCTATGCACAGATTGATGACCTGATTGCCTATCTGAATCAGTTTGAAAACCTCTACTGCGTCGGCAGAAACGGTCAGCACCGTTACAACAATATGGATCACTCCATGGCAACTTCCTTTGAAGCAGTCGACAACATTATTTCCGGCAAGAAGGACAAGAAAAACATCTGGTCAGTCAACACCGAAAAGGAATATCACGAAGAAAAGAAGAGCTGAGCCTAGTTGCTCCCGCTCTCCCATTCAAAACAAAAATAGCAGGGTACATCAATCATATGTCCCTGCTATTTTTTTATTCAGATATCAAAACGGGTGCGTTATCGCCAGAATACAAAAATTTCTTTCCACGTGTTCCAAAGCGTTGGATGTGCTCTGAACAGAGAAACTTTCTCGCCGGAGGTAATCAAGATACACAGGCACACAACCACCGTTCCCACCATCGCCGCTGCAATCACTTTCTCGCTGACCCGTGCCAAGCCAGCATGATACGATTTCAGCAGAGCAGGCACTTGCAACAGCAGCACGGTAGACAAGACGCTCAGAATCACCAGAATATCCAGCATATACCGCAGAAGAATCCCCGCCATGCAGAAATCAATCCACGCCAACAGCACAACTGCGATCGCTGTGCACGCAAGCACCACTCGCCGCAGTGTGCAGGAATTCTGCTGCTTCCAGCGATTCCATACAAACGGAATACTAAACGCCCCCAGCAGCACAGACGGCAACGCAAACGCTCCCATGGTGGATTCTCCGTAAAGATACATCTGCCGATTGGCAATGGTAACATATTTCGTCCGCAAAAACGGGAAGTCGTTCAGGCGTTCCAGTCCGCTGAAGAAATACGTGCCGATGGCTGCCGGCAGACGGGAAAGCGTAATCTTGTTGGCTGCGGTATTGTCGACCGTCATCTGGTAAATCGAACCAAATTGGAACGGGTCATCGAAGCGAATCTGATTATACCACATAATCACCGCTGCTCCGGCAATTGCTGGCACAAGATAGCAAGCGGCACTGGTCAGCCGAACCGAAAGCCGAATCTCTTTCCGGAACAGCAGATATTGCAGAAATACCGGAACTAAAATCAACACATAGACCAGCAGGTTTGGACGGGAGGCGGCAGTGATGACCGTTCCAATCGCACTGACTGCCAGCAGGACAAACCGTTTCCAACTTCCCTGCTCCACCACTTGATAAGAAACGGATACTTCTGATGCATTCTGTTTTCGCCAGAACGCAAGCTGCTGCAAACGGTTAGCTGTCCGGATGGATTGATGGGGAGTCATGGCAGCAAAGCCCGTCCAGAGTGCCAGAAACAGCCCGAACATCCCCGTTAAAATGCAGAGATGATAGCGGTCACTGTAGTTCAAGCCAAACAGCACACCACTTCCCGCCACGGCAGAAACCAGCCCCAGCAATAACAAAATCAACGGCGGTCGCTTACAGAACTTTCGTACCAGCGTCAGAATCAAGCCGAACAACGTCACAATGACGGCTTCCGTCATGATGCAGTACGCCCAGTTCAACGGCAATACTTTTCCTGTTAGCTCGTAATACGGCACATACAGCAGGGCAACCGGTGCACAGCCAAAGTAACAGTAATACTTCTGGTTGTAATAGGCATAGTCCCAGTTGTAATAAACGCCCTCTCGGTTCGAGTTGTCATATGGTGTTTCCGATTGCAACAACTCTTCTGAGGGCGTTAAGTCCATATTGGTCTGTCCCTTTTCCCACGCATCCAGCGTCATCGCATAGACGTTGTTGACGTCAATCGGGTCATTTAACGTGGTCGCCTCCAAGTCCGGCACACGGAACGCTAGGACGCTTATCATGCAGCCGAACAGCGTTGCCAGCACGGCAAGGTTGTGTTTCCAGCTGTGTGCCCGATAGCGAATCTGCCAGATGCGGAACTGCTCGCACGCCGTCAGAAGCAATGCAAGCAATAGCACCAGAAAGAAGCGTGCCGCTGAAAAATGATACGGAATTGCCGTGTAAAATGTTCCGCTGTGGAGCACGAGCGGTGCGTCTACCTCTGTAAATTGCAGCTGAATGGCGTGCAACGTCTGATAGGGCAACATCGCAAATCGCAGGGAAAAACTGGTTGCCGTTGCCTGTGTTTTTCCCACCTGTTCAAACTGATTGCTGAGGTTTTCGTCTTTCATGGAGCAGGTCACGTTGTAATAAACATCTTCCCCATCCATCAGCAGGGTCAAATAGCGAATATCGGCGGACTGCTCCAGATTGGAGAATGTCAGCGTACAGTTTCCGGAAATCTGAATGGTGTCGCCGTCCACCTGTGCGGCACTGGCATCACTGATTTCCGCCTGCGATAATGGGAGGTCGGTCGTTTCCCGATGAGTGGAGAAGCTGGGAAAATGAAACACCAGACTTTCCAGCAAAAACACCACGCCGGCAATCATCGCTGCTTTTCGCAGATACTGCCGCAGACGGGAGGTGGTTGCTCGGTTGGAGAACGCCGTTCCCAGTCCAATCAGCAATTCGGTTACCAGCAGCGGCAGCCCCATTCCAGGCAGATTTCTCGCACCCATAAAGGTATGCGTGAACCACCACACTCCTACCAGCAGAACCAGTTCCAAAGCGGTTACAAGTCCGCACTTTTTCCAATGCGAACCGCCAACCGATTCGCCCATATGTTTCCCGATGAAGCAAGCAGCTGCATAGAACAGCAGGTTGCAGACAATCGGCAGCAAGCAATATCCAATCATAAAAATCCATCCATCCTTTCTTTCTCCATGATTTTCATGCAATGCTTTTTATAGAATACCAAAATTCTATTGCCGATGTCCATTTATTTTCTGAATAAACTTTGAATATCCTGCAATAAGAAAAACTGGATGCCCTGCAATTGCTGCAATACATCCGGCTCTCTTTTTTTATGCTTTTTTCATTGGCTGAAGCAAGGATTGCAGATGATAAATCGTCTTGCTATCTCTTTTCCGATTTTTTTGCATCGTCAGACCATTCCCAGTCCAGAAAGAATGTTACATAACCGTTTTCTAGCATCATTTCTCACCGAATAGCGTTCTGTGTGCAGTATCATGTCAAAAATTCCTTCCTTTTTGATTGTAGTTTGTATGGCAGGGAAGTTGTCAAAAAAATTGGAGGAAGTGATAAAAATAGATGGGAATCCTTGTGCAGGATGCCAGATACAGGAGAATAAGTTTGTAAATATGATTAGAATGCAATCTGTATTTTGATGGAACATCTTACAGCCCAGTACAAAAACAAGCAGAAAAAAACGTCAACGGTGAATGGAGTGCTCCTGTTTTTTCGGATATTGTCGTGGAAAGTGTCGTATTTCATCAATTTGCATTTTTTCCAGAAACGCAAAAACCCACGCAATTCCGAAAAAGCCTCGAAACTGCGTGGGTTTTCTTTGGTCTGAGTGACCGGACTTGAACCGGCGGCCTCTACCACCCCAAAGTGCATACACGCTTATCGTAACTTCTCGTGACTGATTGTAAATTGCTGTATTTTGCTGTTTTTTCACTGTTTGCTTGTTGCCTTTTGTTGTAGCTTACAGTGCCTTTTCGGAAATTTAGTGCCCAAATAGTGCCCTCACAACATAAAAACCGCACAAAGGGAACATGTCCCTTCATTGGTTGCTGATTCCTCAAAAATAAGGAAATGGATTCTTGCTTTCCAGATCCGGAAAGCGTTTTGTATTTGATGATTTGCAAAGGGGTTTCCAAAGTGGAAAGGGGTTATTGAAACGATGACCCCTTTTGTGTGTCCGGAGAACAAACACGCAAAGAATAGGGTTACAATTTGTTATTTTTTTCAATCCCAGTCAATTTCATCATGATTGACCACGTCACCGTTCTGGAAATTCCGTTCTGCCTCTTCCAGATGCTTTGCTTCCTCTGGTGTGACCTTTGTGAAGTCCGGATCCCATGCAAGCACCTCTGAGGCTGTACGCTCTTCTGCAACCGCTTCACATTCTGCAATTGTAAACGGGTCTAAGTCAATGCAGTCTGTCGGGTCGTGGTGTCCGGATAAATCCCACGCCACCGTATCATTCAGAACGGTTAATGCATCCCGGAAAAAGACGGGATTTTTCAGCGGTTCAAACACACCGCCACTCTGAATCAGCGGCAACACATCCACTTTTCGAATCGTGCCGTCCAGAAGATAGGCATACA
>OIZE01000138.1_pt1 | contig 73843 bp, 89 predicted proteins | sample 1588421 | NCBI WGS metagenome assembly OIZE01 (sample SAMN03283251) | human gut metagenome | biome: human-associated habitat; material: feces | host: Homo sapiens | place: USA | collected 2013 | reverse complement strand
CTGTGACCCTCTGCTTGTAAGGCAGATGCTCTCCCAGCTGAGCTAAACTCCCACGTTGTTGCTGTCCTCTCGTGACAACATAGATTATTATACTACGCCTCTTTTAAAATGTCAACACCTTTTTTGAGATTTTTTCAAAAAAATTATTTTTGCCAAAAATCCGCATGAATATGCCATCTGTTTGAGAGTCATACTAGCTTTGACACGTTTTTTGATGTGTCTTTGTCTTTTTTCTCTATCCTCATCCGAAAAAGAAAGGAGTGTTTTCATGCCGAAAAAACATTCTCTTCCTTCCGGCATCGGACACGCAGGCAAAAGAAGACGCCGCACACCGCTGCCGCCGTCTTTTGCCACCGTCTTTCCAAGGGTCGAGCCGCTCAACGACCTGCACCCGATGTATTCCGAAAAACTTTCCTCCCCCATCCACGCCGACTGCCTGCCGATTCGACAGTTTGAACAGCTGCTCGACCAGCAGGACCTTCATTCCATCCAGCTGTAACCTTTTAAGAGAAAAGTTCCTTATATAAGAAAAATAAAGGGAAGTTGGAAAATGGGAAAACAGCCCTCCGCTTTTTTTGCAGCGGAGGGCTGTTTTTATCCTGCGGTGAACTGTTCCTTTATTCGGCTGAGCAGCTCTTCTCCGATTCCGTCGATTTCCAGCAGCTGCTCCATGTCGGAAATGCCGCCCTTTCGGTAAAGGTACTGTAAAATCTTCTGCGCGCGCTTTTCTCCAATGCCCTCCACCTGCATCAGCTGCTCTGCCGTTGCCTGGTTGATGTCCCACTTTCCTTGGTGAAGATTCATAACATTTTCTTTCATATTTATGTCTTTTGACGGAGGATTTTCTGCTTGAAGCTCAAACACCGTTAAAGGGTAGGGAGCCTTTGGTGAAATTGCCATAGAAACTGCCAAGCAAAGCACTGCCGAAGCCACTGCCAAAACAGATAAAAAGCGCATCATCCCGCTTTTTTCACTCCTTTTTCTTCTTCGCAATTCTTTACCTAATTATAATATAGAAATTCTCTTTCGTCTATCCCTTTATACAAAAATCCCTCCTTTTTTGCCGTTATGGATTATAAAGACTTTTATCACAATTTAACGTCCCAAATCGTTCCATTCTGACATTTATTTAAAGAAAACTGTCTACAATTTATCTTTTTGATAAATTGTTGTCAAAATCTTTGTGAAATAATTTAGGGCAAATCGTCATTCTGTCATGTTTTCTCCTAAAAAATAACATTATTTTTTCCAATATTCTTATTGACAATGTACAATCATTTCGATTATGATATAGTAGAAGAAAAATTCATTTCTGGTAAGAATGCAATTTTCCTTTTTGTTGCTAGCATTTTATAACGTTTTATAACACACACGCTGGCAGCAAGCGGAAAAGCACCATCGTTGCAAGGGGGCTACATGCACTTTTTCGCAAACAAACTTTTCGCAAAAATGACTGGGTGCAAAAGAGTGTTTGGGAATCTTTTTCAGCAGCCATTTTCGCAGGCTATCAAAAAAGGGTGGTGACAAAACTTGTTAGATGTACTCAGCAAAGTCAAGCAGGCCGAAGAGGCTGCCCAGCAGGTGTTGGGCGATGCCCAGCAGAAAGCAGCCGCAATCCGCGCGGATGCCAACCGTCAGGGCAAGGCAATCCTTGACAATGCAAAAACCGATGCTGCCAAGCTCTCTGAGCAGACCATCTCCCGTGCACAACAGGACGCAGCGGTGTGGCTGGAAAATTCCAGAACCGCCTGTGAAAACGAATGTCGGGCAATGGCACAAAAATCTCGGGATAAGCTAACAGCGGCAGCAAACCTCATTGCAGAGAGGATTGTGAACACGTTATGATTTTGAACATGCAGAAACTGACTCTCATCGGGTTTCTTGCAGACAAGGAGTCTATCCTGCGGGATCTGATGAGAAAAAAGTGCGTCCAGATCGAAGGAGCAGAAAGCATACGGGACTATGACAGCATCTCTTCCATCACCGTTCCGGGCGTCTGCCAGACCTACGAGCTGGAGCAGGAGCTGACCAAGTTCAACGCGGCAATCCGCGCTGTCTCTCCGTACGAGCAAAAAGGCGGGCTGTTTGCCAAAAAGGAACGGGCGGAATTTTCTTCCATGTTCGACCAGAGCCTGTTTGCAGAATCCTGCCAGCTGCGCGACGAAATCAACGAGGTCAGCCGCCAGATCAACGAACAGAAAAGCTTTGTTGCACGCGCACAGCTGCAAATCACCTCGCTTGAACCGTGGGCAGGGCTGGATTTGGACCTCGGTGTCACCGGCACCCGCTCCACCGCTTTGATGTACCTGACCGCCGGAGCCGATGTGGACCTCAATGAGCTGCAAAAACAGCTGGAGGAAGCCACTTCCCTGTGTATGGTACATACGGTAAGCAGTTCGTCGGAGCTGAACTGTCTGCTGCTCATCTGCCATCGCAGCGCACAGCCGCAGGTACTTGATGTACTCAAAGGCTTCAATACCAATCGTCCTGATTTTGGACAACTCAATGGTACACCGGCAGAAAATATCTCCCTGCTCAAAGGAAGAATCGAAAGTAGCACCAAGGAGATCGAACGCCTGACCGAACAGTTAAAGGTAGCTGCTACCTCTGCACTGCTTTTAAAGACCGGTTCGGACATGGTCGAGGTGCAAATCGACGACCAGAAGGTGCGCCAGAACATCTTCCAGACCCAAAGCGTCTTTGCGCTGACCGGCTGGATTGTGGCAGACGATGCACCTATGCTGCAAAAGCTGCTCGACCGCTACCAGTGCTACTACACCCTGGCTCAGCCTGACGAACAGGACGACCCTCCGATCAAACTGAAAAACAGCAAATTTGTAAAACCTTACGAGGTTATCACCGAGATGTACTCGCTGCCGGCTCCAAACGGCATCGACCCGACCCCGTTTTTGACCCCATTCTTCATCCTCTTCTTCGGCATGATGCTGGCGGATGCAGGCTACGGTCTGATTATCTTCCTGCTGTGTCTGATCGGACTGAAGAAGGCAAAACCGGACGAAGGATTCCTGAAAAACGCTATGCAGATCGGTGTATCCTGTGGTCTTTCCACCATCTTCTGGGGCGTCATGTACGGCGGATACTTCGGCAACCTGATTACCCAAATCTCCGAAAGCTGGTTTGGTAAAACGGTCACCGTCCCTGCCGTCTTCGATATGCTCAACGACCCGATGTCGGTCATGGTACTTTCGTTCATCCTGGGTGCAGTTCATCTGTTCACCGGTATGGCAATCAAGATTTACATGATGGCAAAACGCGGTCACCTGATGGACGGACTGATGGATGTCGGTCTGTGGTATCTGGTCCTGATCGGTCTGCCGATGATGATTCTGCCTGCTGTATCCAAAGTAGGTATGGTACTGGCAATCGCCGGTGCAGTCGGACTGATCCTGACACAGGGTCGCCACGAAAAGAACATCCTCATGCGACCAATCAAAGGCGTGATGAGCCTGTACGACATCACCGGCTACCTGTCGGATGTGCTGTCCTACTCGCGTATCCTGGCGCTGGGTCTTGCCGGCGGCATCATTGCAAACGTCTTTAACCTTCTGGGCACCATGCCCGGCTTCAACATCATCGGCGTGATTGCCTTCGTGCTGATTTTCGTCATTGGTCACGTCTTCAACCTGGCAATCAGCGGTCTGGGTGCGTATGTACATACCTCCCGTCTGCAGTACGTCGAATTCTTTGGCAAATTCTATGAAGCCGGCGGACGCCCCTTCAAACCATTCAAAGCCAACACAAAATACACTCTCATTTCTGATAAGGAGGACTTTTAATCATGGAAGCAACTACTTTTTCTCAGTTCTTTTTTAACGGTAACTTTTTAGCAGTACTTGGTGCAGCTCTGGCTGTTGGTCTGGGCGGTATCGGCTCTGCAAAGGGCGTAGGCATTGCCGGTGAGGCTGCTGCCGGACTGATTGCAGAGGACCCTGACAAATTCGGTCAGACCCTGATTCTGCAGGCTCTTCCTGGTACACAGGGTATCTACGGCTTCCTGGTCGGCATCATGGTTATGCTCAACTGCGGATTCCTCGGCGGCAATGCTGCTCTGACCGCTTCCCAGGGTATGTACGTTCTGGCTGCTTGCCTGCCATGCGCACTGACCGGTCTGATCTCCGGTATCCATCAGGGCCGTGTAGCTGCTGCCGGTATCAATGTTGTAGCAAAAAGACCAAACGAAGTTTCCAAAGCGATGATCTACGCAGCAATGGTAGAGACCTACGCAATTCTGGGTCTGCTGATTTCCATCCTGCTGGTCATCAACGTTGGCAAAGTTGCATAACTTCCAAACTGTTTCACTGTAAGAAACCCTTACCAACAACTTGAAAATCGAGGTGAAACCGGTTGAACAACATTGAAAGCATTCTTAAAAAGATCGCTGATGATGCCAACGCCGCCGCACAGCAGAAGCTGGATGAGGCAAACGCCGAGGCACAGCAGATTTTAAAGGACTACCAGGCACAAGCCGACCAGCTGCGCGCAGACGCACAGCAGAAGGCTGAAAAGGAAGCGGCAGTCATTGCCGAGCGTGTGGAGTCCCAGTCCGGTCTGATGCGCCGGAACATGATGCTGCAATACAAACGCGAAGCCATCGAGCAGGCTTTCCAGAAGGCGCTGGAGGTGCTGTGCGCACAGCCGTCCGACAAACAGGTACAGCTGCTGAGCAGTGCTGCAAGCAAAGCCATCGCCGGTGATGTCCAGATCATCCTCAATCAGAAGGATGGGGACGCTTTTGGCAAACAGCTGGTAGACAGCATTCAAAAACAGCTTGCTGATGCAGGCAAATCATACACCGTTTCCCTCTCGTCCAAGACTGCCTCCATCGCCGGAGGCATGATCCTGGATGAGGGAAGGGTGGAAACCAACCTCTCCTATGAGATTCTCGTAAAAAATATGCGTGATGAACTGGAAGCGCAGGTTGCGCGCGTTTTGACCGAATAAAAAAACGAGGATACCCACAAGGGAGGTGCATGGTTTGAAAAAAACAAAGGATACACAGTATCTTTTCCTGTCGGCAAACATCCGCGCTTTGCAGACCAAGATGATCGGCACACAGGCGCTGCAGAAGATGATCTCTGCTGCCAGCCCTGAGGAGGCTTATAAGACGGTCAATGATGCAGGCATCGGCGCCGACATTGATTATAAGGATTTCGAATCTGCGCTGACACAGGAGCTTGCCTCCACCTATGAGCGGCTGGAAAAGGCGTCCGACGACCCGGAGATGTTCAAGATTTTCCGCTACAAATATGACGGTCACAATCTGAAAACACTCATCAAGGCGCACGTCAGCCACTCGGATGCCGAGCCGCTGCTGAGCCCTTTGGGCACAGTGGACTGCAAGACACTGCGCAACGGACTGCGCGACGGCGACTTTGGCGACCTGAACCCACAGCTGGCTTTGGCAGCCGTTCAGGCAAGGGACAGTCTTGCAAAGGCAAACGACCCGCAGATGGTGGATGTCATCATCGACCGCGCGGTGCTGCAATGTATGTCCGAGCTTGCCAAGCAGTACAAAAGCAGATTCCTCAATCAGCTGGTCGAAGCTTATATCGACATTGCAAACATCCGCTGCTTTGTCCGCATCAAGCGCATCGGTCAGGAGCTTAACTTCCTCAAAGAGGTGCTTGCACAGGGCGGCAGCATTCCGGTAGACCGTTACTTCGAGCTGTATCTGAAAAACTTTGACGACTTTTTCGAAATGCTCGACAGCACCGTCTACGGTCCGGCTCTTTCCAGCTCGTATGACGCTGTAAAGAACAAAGGCTCGCTTTCCGGCTTTGAAAAGCTGTGCGACAACTTTATGGTCGGCGTGCTCAAGCAGTCCCGCTTTGTGCCGTTTGGCATCGAGCCGGTGCTTTCCTACCTGGTTGCCAAGGAAAACGAGGCACAAGCCATTCGAATCGTCATGGCTTCTAAAATCGCCGGTGTCGCGCCGGAAAAAATCACGGAAAGGCTGAGGGAAACTTATGCGTAAAAAAATTGCAGTTGTCGGCGACAAAGGCAGTGTCCTCGGCTTTAAGTCGGTGGGTTTTGAGGTATTCATGACCACCACACAGCAGGAGACCCGCGAGGTCATGCAGGCGTTGTGCAAAGCCGATTACGGCATCATTTTCATCACCGAGCAGGCGTATCTGCAGGTCCCCGAAATCATCGACGAGTACAAGGAACGTCCGACCCCTGCCATCATTCCGATTCCGGGCAAGGACGGCAACCTTGGCATCGGCATCAAAAATGTCAAGAAAAACGTCGAGAGAGCTGTCGGCGCAGACATCCTCTTCAATGAAGATTAGTGTTTTTGTTTTCCGCCCGGCTGGTTTGCCGGCGGAGATTGATTTAAAAGTAGGTGAAAATATTGAGCCAAGGCAAAATTGTTAAGGTTGCCGGTCCGCTGATCGTTGCAGAAAATATGCGCGACGCCAATATGTCCGACGTCGTTCGTGTAGGCAAGCAGAAGCTCATCGGTGAAATCATTGAGATGAGAGAGGACAGGGCATCCATTCAGGTATATGAAGAAACCGCAGGCATCGGTCCCGGCGACGATGTGGAAACCACCGGCGCACCGATGTCGGTCGAGCTGGCTCCGGGCGTACTGACCAGTATCTTCGACGGTATCCAGCGTCCGCTGACCAAGATTCGCGAAATCGCAGGCAGCAACATCACTCGCGGTGTCGAGGTAACCTCGCTGGACCACGAGAAAAAATGGGACTTCAACGCCACTGCTAAGGTTGGCGACCAGGTTGTCATGGGCGACATCCTGGGCACCGTGCAGGAAACCGCCGTTGTCCTGCACAAAATCATGGTTCCAAAGGGCGCCGAGGGCGAAATCGTTGAGATTACCTCCGGCAGCTTCAACATCACCGAGACCATTGCCAAAATCAAGGACAAGGACGGCGTGGTCCACGATGTATGTATGCTTCAGAAGTGGCCGGTCCGCGTACAGCGTCCGTACACCCAGAAGCTTTCCCCTGACTTCCCAATGATTACCGGTCAGCGTGTCATCGACACCCTGTTCCCAATCGCCAAAGGCGGTACTGCTGCGGTACCGGGTCCGTTCGGCTCCGGTAAGACCGTTGTACAGCACCAGCTGGCAAAATGGTCGGACGTTGACATCGTTGTCTACATCGGCTGCGGCGAACGCGGAAACGAAATGACCGACGTACTCAACGAGTTCCCGGAACTGAAGGACCCAAAATCCGGCGAATCGCTGATGTACCGCACCGTTCTGATTGCAAACACCTCGGATATGCCGGTAGCTGCGCGTGAAGCTTCCATCTACACCGGCATCACCATCGCTGAATACTACCGCGATATGGGCTACTCGGTCGCTATCATGGCAGACTCCACCTCCCGTTGGGCAGAGGCTCTGCGTGAGATGTCCGGTCGTCTGGAGGAAATGCCGGGTGAAGAGGGTTACCCTGCTTACCTGACCTCCCGTCTGGCACAGTTCTATGAGCGCGCCGGTCGTGTCATCTGCGCAGGCTCTGACGGACGTGAAGGCTCTCTGACCGCCATCGGCGCTGTATCCCCTGCGGGCGGCGACAACTCCGACCCGGTCGTACAGGCTACCCAGCGTATCGTAAAGGTATTCTGGGGTCTGGACTCCTCGCTGGCATACAAACGTCACTTCCCAGCCATCAACTGGCTGACCTCCTACTCGCTGTACATGGACCAGATTGGCGAGTGGATGGATAAAAATATCGCAGAGGAGTGGTCCTCCCTGCACCACGACGCCATGCTGCTGCTCCAGCAGGAAGCAGAGCTGGAAGAAATCGTCAAGCTGGTCGGCTACGACTCGCTGTCTGCTCCAGACCGCCTGACCCTGGAGTCCGCACGTTCGGTTCGTGAGGACTACCTCCAGCAAAACGCATTCGATGATACGGATACCTACACCTCCAACAAGAAGCAGTACATGATGCTCAAGATGATCATGGCATTCTCCAAGGAGTGCCGCAGCGCACTGAGCAACGGCGTCAAGGTCGAAAAGCTGTTTGCCCTGCCGGTATCCGAAAAGATTGCCCGTGCCAAATATGTTCCTGAAGACCAGTTTGAAGCTTACTTCAAGGACACTCTGGCAGAAATCGAAACATCCGTTGCTAACGTAGTGTCTGAGGAGGTATCTGCATAATGTTAAAAGAATACCGCACCATAAGGGAAGTCGCAGGTCCTCTGATGGTCGTTTCCGGCGTAGAAGGAGTTACCTATGACGAGCTGGGCGAAATCGAGCTGCCCAGCGGCGAAACCCGCCGCTGCAAGGTGCTCGAGGTAGACGGCGACAACGCTGTTGTCCAGCTGTTTGAAAGCTCGGCAGGCATCAACCTGCGCGACAGCAAGGTTCGTTTCTTAGGACACGGTCTTCAGCTGGCTGTATCCGAAGATATGCTCGGTCGTGTCTTCTCCGGCATGGGTCGTCCAATCGACGGCGGTCCCGAGATTATCCCGGACGAGCGCGTCGACGTCAACGGCGTTCCAATGAACCCGGCTGCCCGCGTATATCCAAACGAATTTATCCAGACCGGCATCTCTGCCATCGACGGACTGAACACACTGGTTCGTGGTCAGAAGCTGCCTATCTTCTCTGGTTCCGGTCTGCCGCACGCAAAGCTGGCTGCACAGATTGCACGTCAGGCAAAGGTACTCAACGCCAACGATAAATTCGCCGTTGTCTTTGCTGCAATCGGTATCACCTTTGAGGAAGCGGACTTCTTCATCAAGGACTTCACCAAGACCGGTGCGATCGACCGTGCCGTTATGTTCATGAACCTGGCAAACGACCCGGCAATCGAACGTATCTCCACTCCAAAGATGGCGCTGACCGCTGCGGAGTACCTTGCATTCGAAAAAGATATGCACGTTCTGGTCATCATGACCGACATCACCAACTATGCGGAGGCTCTGCGTGAGGTTTCCGCTGCCCGTAAAGAGGTTCCGGGACGCCGTGGTTACCCAGGCTACCTGTACACCGACCTTGCTACCATGTACGAGCGCGCCGGCAGAAAGATGGGCTCCAACGGCTCCATCACCATGATTCCAATTCTGTCGATGCCAGAGGACGACAAGACCCATCCTATCCCTGACTTGACCGGCTACATCACCGAGGGTCAGATCATCCTGTCCCGTGAGCTGTACCGCAAGAATATCGCACCTCCGATCGACGTACTGCCTTCGCTGTCCCGTCTGAAGGATAAAGGTATCGGCGTCGGCAAGACCCGTGAGGACCACTCCGGCACCCTCAACCAGCTGTTTGCCGCTTACTCCCGTGGTAAGGACGCAAAAGAGCTGATGAGCATTCTGGGTGAAGCTGCCCTCTCTGAAACCGACCTGCTGTACGCCAAATTCGCGGACGAGTTTGAGAAACAGTACGTTTCTCAGGGCTACTACACCAACCGCTCCATCGAGGAGACCCTCGACCTGGGTTGGCAGCTGCTCTCCATCCTGCCGGTAACCGAGCTCAAACGTATCAAGACTGAGATGATTGATAAGTACCTCCCGAAAAAAGACAGCTGAGGAGGGGTTAGATTATGGCATTGATTAACGTCAACCCGACCCGTATGGAGATGACCCGACTGAAAAAACGTCTTGCCACCTCCATCCGCGGGCACAAGCTGCTCAAAGACAAGCGCGATGACCTGATGAAAAAATTTCTGGACCTGATTCGCAAGAACAAAGAGCTGCGCGAACAGGTCGAGCAGGAAATCAGCGACATCTACGGCGGATTTGTGGTTGCCAGCGCTGTGATGAGTCCACAGATGCTGGAGGAAGCGCTGATGCTGCCCAAGCAGAGCATCGACCTGGAGGTCGGCGAACGCAACGTAATGAGCGTCACCGTCCCTTCCTTTGAGTTCAACGCCTCTGAAAATTCGGACAGCGACATCTACTCCTACGGCTTTGTGGCAACCTCCGGCGAGCTGGATGACTCGGTAGCTGCTGTCAAAAATGTGCTGCCGCACCTGTTGGAGCTGGCACAGATTGAAAAAAGCGCACAGATGATTGCAGAAGAGATCGAACGTACCCGCCGCCGCGTCAATGCGCTGGAGTATGTACAGATTCCCGACCTGGAAGAAACCATCAAATACATCAAGATGAAGCTGGACGAAAACGAACGCGGAAACCAGACCCGTCTGATGAAGATCAAGGATATGATGCTGGAGGAGGCAATCGAAAAGAAACGCCAGAACAGCACCAATACCGCAAGCTGATGGTCTGTCGCTTGAGGACAACACCCGATAAAAAAGGGCTGTGTATTCATAAGGAATACACAGCCTTTTTCTCTGTTTCTTTTTAATCGGTGGCAAAGCACAGTTCACAGCGCTGCTGCACCGAGAAGGCGGAAAAATATCGTTCCTCCAGCGGAATCCACCGTTCCCGAAAGACCTTCAGTCCCTGCTGACCATTGCGTATAGCAATCCTGCGCAGCTGCTCGGTCGGCCGGACGGTCAGAAAGATATGCAAATCATATCCTTCCCACAAAACCGGATGACAGCTGTAAGAACCTTCCACAAAGACGATAGGGGTCGGGAGCACCTCCACTGCATCCGTCAGCTGCTGCACCGAGCAATCGTAAGGATGGTAAGAGAAGGAAACGCCCTGCCGCAGCGGGACCATCACCTGCTGCCAGAAGCGCTCGTAATCGACATTGCCGCCCGGCTGTGCCAGCCGCTGCGGTGTGCGCTGGTGCGGCTGAAGGAAAAAGTGGTCGAGATGCAGCACCGTATATCCCGTCTTTTGCTCGATAAAGGAGCAGAGGGTCGTTTTGCCCGAGGCACACCTGCCGTCTATTGCCACAATCACCGGTCTGTCCTGCGTCTGCTGCTGCATTTTTTGCTGTTGCAAAAGCTGTGCCCGCTCGATAATCTGCTGTGCCATCTGCTCAATCTTTTCTGTCTGCGCAAATTCCATCCTGTTCTCCCCTGTCTTTTTTTCTTATTATACCATCCTGCCGCGCATATTCGTCAAGTGTTTGTGCCTTTTCTTTTAAAATTATCCATTGCTAACACTTTTCTCTTGACATTCGCCGGAGGAAATGGTATCTTATAATCATTGATTAGTATATGCTAACCAATGATCAGGTCAGCTGATTGGAGAGGAAAAAGCGTTCCTCTTTTTCTTTTCTTCAACAGTTAGCAACCACTAACTACTGATAAGGCGGTGCAGCTCATGTCATCCTTCGAAAAAGCTCTGGTCTACCATTGCTCCCCTACCCTGTGCGGACTCAAACCGGCAAATCTACTCTCCCTCTCTAAGGATGAGTACCCGCATCTGCCGCAGCTGGCAGCTGCCTACGCCCGCCTGCTGGAGGACAAGGGCATCCGCCTGACCATCCTCTGCTCCTGCGGCTGCCGTTGGCTGCTGCTGGTCTACCACCAGTCGATGCTCGCAGCACAGCTCAAACAGCCTGCGGTCGTCCGTCTGCTGGCACAGGCAGGCTATCCGGTGGAGGCACCCTTCTCATTGGAACAGCTGCTGCGGTGTTTAAGCCGCCGTCTGCGCCAATCGGAGGGCTTCCCGCATGAGATTGGGGTCTTTCTGGGTTACCCGCTGGAGGATGTCATCGGATTTTGCCGCCATAAAGGCGAAGGCTGCAAGCTGTGCGGATATTGGAAGGTGTACGGCGACGTGGACCATGCAAAACGGTGCTTTGCCGCCTTTGACCGCTGCCGCGATGCACTGTACGCCCGCCTGCTGTCCGGTTCCCCTCTGGAACAGCTGGTGTCCGCTCCCGAATTTGCTGCCTGAATGACTTTTTAGAAACGATATTTTTTTACAGGAGGTTTTGTCGATGAATCGAATTGCTGTAATCTACTGGTCTGGAACCGGAAACACCCAAATGATGGCAGAGGCTGTTGCACAGGGCGCCAAGGATGCCGGAGCCGAGGTAACCTTGCTGTCGGTATCGGACACCGATGCTGCCGCTGCCTCCTCCTATGATGCGCTGGCGCTGGGCTGCCCGGCTATGGGTGGAGAGGTGCTGGAGGAATCGGAATTTGAGCCTTTCTTTTCTGAATTGGAAGGCAAGCTGTCCGGCAAGAAGGTCGTGCTGTTCGGCTCCTATGACTGGGGAGATGGACAGTGGATGCGGGACTGGCAGCAGCGCACCGAAGCATCGGGCGCAAAATTGGCTGCTGCCGAAGGCTTGATCGTTCACCTCACACCAGAGGCAGCGGACTTAGAGCAATGTGCTGCACTGGGAAAAAGCCTGGCAGAATAATCGGGAATTTTCATTCGGCTCCCCCTTGCCGGATGAAAACCAAACCACAAACTGCTTCTTTTTAATTTGAATGCTCTCTTTTCAAATTTCTCTCTTATCAAAATTTCCCCCAAAACAAACGCGGAGTCTTTTGTACAAAAGACTCCGCGTTTGTTTGTTGATTCGTATCAGAAACGGTTGAGCGTTTTAGTAAGCATTGTCCAGTATCTCCAAAATGTCCTGTTTACCGGCAGCCTTTGGGTTGACCAGCAGGGCGCCGTCCTCCAGCGCCTTCTGTGCAATTTTGGAAAAGTCCTGTCGATGCACCTGCGCATCCCGCAGCCGGGCGGGAATCCCTGTTTTCTGGTGCAGGTGGACCAGCATCTCCTCGATTGCCTTCACCAGCGCCTCTCCGCGCTTTTTCTCCGGGATGTGCGCATAGTACTCGGTCCCGCAAAAGGCAGCCAACAGCTGCGCATACTGCGGCTGAAGACAGTCCATCTGCCAGCGCATCACCCAAGGCAGCAGCAGTCCCACCGCCTCGCCGTGCGGTACCGAGCAGACCGCGCCCAGCGCGTGCCCGATGGCGTGTACCAAACCGACCATCGAATTGGAAAATGCCATCCCAGCCATTGCCGATGCGCAAGCCATCGCCAGGCGATATTCCTGCGAATCCGGCTGCCGCACCGCAGCAATCAGGTTTTTTCCAATCATCTCGACGGCGGTGCTGGCGTAAGCGTCGGACAACGGATTTTTCTGGCGGCAGGTGTAGGCTTCCATCGCGTGCACCAAAGCGTCCATCCCGCAGGCAGCCGTCTGTCTGGGCGGCAGCTTTTCGGTACAGCGCGGGTCCAGCACCGCTACATCTGGCAGAAACCGGTCGGACACAATTTCCTGCTTGCACCCGTTTTTTTCGTCCATGACCACCGCGACCGCCGTACACTCCGAGCCGGTTCCCGAGGTGGTGGGCACCATGATAAACGGAATCACCCGCTGCGCACGGCTCATCCACTCGCTGCCCAACAGCCGACGCAAAGCGGTCTGCTCCTGCTCCAGCAGCACTCGCACCGCCTTGGCTGTATCCAGCACCGAGCCGCCGCCGATGGCAACCACTCCGTCACAGCCCTCTTCCCGCGCGTGCGCAGCCAGCCGCTCGACCAGCTCGAAGGAGGAATCCTGTGGGATGCCGCTTTCCAGCACCATCGGCATCGGTTCTCCCATCATCTGCAAAATCCCCTGTTGCAGCATCGTACCGCTGACCAGCATCAGCGGCTTTTTCACCCGCAGCCTGCCCAGCTCATACGGGATGTTTTCCAGCGACCACTGCCCGCACAGCAGCTTGACCGGGTTATAGAATTCAAAATATTCCGGCAGCATCTATCCTTCCTCCTCTGCGCTTTGCGCCCGTCTTTTCTTCAGATGGAGCATCCGCACCCACACCCGCCAACGCCGGCAGGGAAGTTCCTGGTCCTCCGGCAGCAGCTGTCTTGCCATTGTTCGCGGAAAAAGATAGCCTTCCACCCGCTGGATGGCGCGCAGAAAGCGCATCGCCTGACCGATTTCTCCGCGGATGATGAGATCGTGTCTGGCATACGCCTGCTCGGCAGAGAGCTGTCCGGTCACCATCCGAAAGGCAGCCTCCACACTTTTAAAGCGAATCTCCAGCATCTGCCGGCGGTCATACTCTCCGGCAGAAAAATGCTTTGCCAGCGCAGTTGCCGGAGGCAGCGGAATCTTCTGGCTTGCCGCAGCCACCGTTTCGTGCGCGCGATACAGCCCTGTGCGGCGGTTTTGCAGCACGACCGGATGGCGGCTGCCGTACACACCCAGCACAAAGACAAAATCCTCGGGAAAACCGTCAAACACCTCCCGCACCGGCTCGTCCACGCTGCGGCAGACCTTCAGTCCCCGCGCCAAAACAGAAAGGACCAGTGCAACCGTCTTTTTTTGAAAGGAGCGGCGCATCAAAATTTCCTCCTGCTGCTGTTCCATCGGTCTTTCCCTCCTTCTATCCTGCTTCTAAACTGCGACCGCTCCCGCATAGGATAGAACATCCACATCCATACGCAGGAGGTGTCTTATGGAATTTTTTTCTTTCTTTCCTAAACCCACACGCCGCAAACAGGCGGTTTCCATTGCGGCAATCACCGCAGCGGCTGTTGTGGCAGCCATAGCGCTCATCCTTTGGCTGCTGCCAAAACCCGAAGCGCCGCACCGCTTGCAGGGCAGCTGGCAGTGCGACGGATTTTTCCTGACAGCCGATGCGCAGAACCTGTGCTTAAACGGGTTGTGCTTTGTCTACGAGCTGCTGGAGCCGCTGGAGGAAAACCCGCGGGCGGACTGTCCGCAGCTCTTTGTGCTGGATGCCGGCTCGATGGGTGTCCTGCGCGGCGAATATTACTTTGAAGATCATCAGCTGCATCTGTCGGTGGACGGGCAGAAAAAAATTTTTTCTCCGGTTATCGCTCCTCCTGCTGCGCAGGTGATACTTCCACAAGCTCCGACGACTGTGCCGTCTGCAAAAAACGGAGCTTCTGTGCAGAGGAACCATGGATAAAGCTGTCCACCGAATAGCTGATGAGGATGCGCTGGTAGCCGGTGCAGTCAAACTGCTCGAGCTGCTGCTGGGTCATCTGCGCAGGGTCCAAAAAGCGAATCTCGGAATAATGCGCTGCCAAAAACGGAAGCACCGGCAGGATGCTGTCGTCCCCGACGATGAGCAGGGTGTTCTTGTTGCGCAGATTGCTGCGAATGGTGATGTCGCCGGTGTTTCCGCCCAGCAGCACCTGTGTCGGCTCGCCCAGCTGCATCATCTGCTGCGGGTACAGCGAATCGTAGCTGTACGAATAGCCCTCGTTGTGGGTAACGGTGTAGGTGCGGTTGTTCTTCTGATAGCGATAGAGTGCGATGACATCCGGCGAAATCTCCTGGTAGGTCGAGCGCCGGTAGGTCGGTCCATAGTAGTTATGGGTGACATACTGGATATCAAAATCCTCCTGCGGCTTCGGGGTATTGTCCAGCCGCTGCGCCAGCACCTCATAGACACTGTATCCGCCCAGCGCTGTCAGCGATGGGGAGGTCTTGTAGTACAAATCCTCCTCAAATTTTGCAAACAGCGCCGGATAAACGTCCACGACGGTCGCCTTACCGAGCAGGTGGTTATAGGTCTGTTCGATGAACTGCTTTTGGTTGAACAGCGGGACGCCGGCGGGCAGCTCATTTTGTTTGATGGCGCACTTGGTAGGCAGCAGCATAAAGTAAGTCGGAATCCGGCTGGACTGGCTGAACTGGGTCAGCGTCTGGATATTCTGTTCGGTCTGCCTTTGGTTGGGCTGACCGATGTCCTCAATCAAAATGTCGTCGCCGACGAAGATTCCGTCGAACTCCTTGGCTCCTCCTGCCATCTTCAGCTGCACCGCCAGTTCGGAAAGCTGACGGGAAAAGGGCAGGTTTTCTGCCATCGCCTGCTCGACCTCTTTCAGGTATTCCCCCAGCGTATAATATCGGTTATAGTGGGGAAAGCTCTCCCCTGCTGCCAGTGCCCACACGCCGCCTGCGCCCAGCAGCAGCGCCAGCAGCAGACCGGGCAGCATTTTTTTCTTTTCCTCCAGCAGTTGTTTGAGTAAAAGCATATCCATCCACCTCCCTTTGACAGATCGTTAAACGCAAAATGACACCGCCGCTGCAAACACCGCCAGATACACCACGGTACCCAGCAAATCCGCCAGACGCGGCAGCTTGTTGTGTACAAATTTTCCCACCAGACTGGACAGGCTGGTCGCGCAGAAAAAACTGCACAGCAGCAGCAGATAGTTGGTGGTCAGGATATAGGAAACCGCGCTGTTTGCAAAGGGCAGGTGATTGAGTCCGAACATACTTTTGATGTAGTAGGCGGTCACTCGCAAGGAGCTGCCCGAAAAGATGGTGAAGGAAAACATCACCACGATGAAGGTGTAGATGCGGTCCACAATCGGCGGCATCTTTTCCAGAAAGCGCATCAGGAAATAGCGCTCCAGCAAAATAAAGGCAGCAAAATAAATGCCCCACACCAGGGTGTTGAGCCGAATACCGAACCACAAGCCCATCAGCATGGTGGTCAGCAGGGTGTTGACGATGGTGGAAAGCACGCCGTTGCTGTCCCCGCCCAGAAAGACATAGACATAGCGGTTGATAAATTGGGTGACGGTGATGTTGAAGCGGTTAAAAAAGTCGGACACCGTCCTCGACTGAAAGGGGTAGTGAAAGTTTTCGGGAAACCGCAGCCCGAAAAAGCAGCCCAGCCCGCGCGCCATATCGCAGTAGCCGGTCAGGGTATAGTACAGCCCGAAGGTGGTCGTGATAATCAGAATCCACACCGACAACACCGTACCCGAGGCGTTTTCCATCTGCTCAATCGACTGCTTGACCGCCAGGTTCCCCTGTGCCAGAATCACCAGCTTGGCAAAACCGCCGATGTACAGCCGCATCCCCTGCTTGAGGGTGTCCATGCCGATTTCCCGCTGCTGCCACTGCTTTTTTAAATCGGAGTACTGCACCACCGGTCCTGCCGGCAGCTTGCCGAAAAAGGTGGTGACCATCAGAAAATCAACCAGTTTCCCATCAAAATATTCATCGCCATTGTAGACGTCGATGACATATCCCATCGAGGTGGTGGTGTAAACCATCACACCCAGCGGGAGCGGAAGGGCAAACAGCTCCACCATCGCAAGCGACAGCACCATCAGCAGCAGGTTTTTGATGATGCTCAGCCAGAACACCAGCCTTCTGCCGCGCATCTGCACCGTTGAGCGCACCAGTTTGGCACAGACCAGGTAGTCCAGCAGCAGCGACACCAGCATCATCGGCAGCCACTCGGGCGCGTTGCACAGATAAAACAAAAGAGAGGCTGCCACCAGCACCCCATTGCGCCAGCGGGCAGGACCCAGATAGAAGCACAGCAGGACCGCCGGCAAAAACAAAAAGCTGAAGGTCAGCGTATCCAGTCCCACTTTACTCCTCCTCCTGCGTCAAAAGCGCACTGCATTGGCTGTACAGCTGCTCCCGGGTCATCAGCGCTGCCAGCACGGTCACCAGCGCATTGGTCGTCAGATGCTCCGGCAGATTGAGGCGGTGCATCAGCTGCTTTCTGCGCTGCGCACTGTCCGCTGTGCCGGAAAGTCCCAGCTCAAACAAATCCATCTTGGTGATCGGCTGCGCTGCCCGCTGTACCTGCTGCACACCGACGCCTGCCTCCTCAAAGGCTTTTTGCAGCAGCTGCTCGGGGATGCCTTCCACTCCCAGCTTTCCCTCCTTGGAGGGGTGCTGCTTGCGTTTTTCTTTGCCGTACAAATCCGGGATATAGACATCCACGATCTTTTCCTTTCCGCAGATGTTTCGGATAAACCCTCGAATCTGAAAGCCTGCCGCATCCGAGTCGGTCAGCACCGCCAGACCCTGTTTGTTTGCCAGGGTGCGCAGCATCGCCTGCATCTCCTTGTCCTTGTAGATGCGAAAACCGCCGGTGCAAACGATGACCCCGTCGATCATGCCGCTCAGCTTGATTTTATCATATTTTCCTTCTACCACGATGGCTCGGTCGGTATGTATCATGCTCTTCGTTCCTTTTTCTTTTTATCGCAATCATTTATCTTCGGATGCCAGCACAAACAGTTGGGTCACCGCCTGCTCAAGCAGGATGGTGGGGTCCGCGCGGCTGCTTTTCATCCGATGGTCGGTCTGTGCCAGGCAGATGACCGACCGTTCCAGCACCCGCAGGGAGTAGCGCGAACAATCCCGCAGGCTGTTGCGCACCACAAAGTCCCTGCCCTTGTAGGAAAAATTTTGTTTGATGGCTTCTTCGCCCTGACCCATCTCGCGGGCAGTCTTTGCAATGTATAAATCCAGATAGGCGCCCGACAGCGCTGCCAAAATGGCAGTCGGCTGATAGCGCAGATACAGCAGGTCCTCCACAATGCGCATCGCCTTTTCAAAGCGGTCCGCCAGGATGGCGCGCGCCAGGTCATACACCGAGGCGTTGACCGTCTTGCAGGTGACCGTTTCAATCATCTGTTCGGTCAGCTCCACCGGTGTCTGCGGAGTGGCATTCCACTCTCCCTGCACATAGGCAGCCAGCTTTTCCAGCTCGCCCGAAAGGGTGAGCATATTTTTTTCACACCGCTCGATGAGCAAATCACAACAGGCTTTGGATACGGTGCAGCCCTTCGGCTCCAGACGGGAGCGGATAAAGCGGCTTAAATCGGAGCTGTCCCGTTTTTTCAGCTCGATGACAGCGCCCGCCTTGTCGCACAGCGCCACCAGTTTTTTGGCAGAGGCGCTCTTTTTGGGCAGAAAATCCTCCTTGTCCACCACCAGCAAAAGGACGGTGGTCTCCGGCGGGTCCTCCAGCAACTCGGTCACCTTTGCCTTGTCCTGGGCATTGAGCGACTCAAAGTCGAACTTTTCCACCACCACGCACCGCTGCTGCGCCATCATCGGCAGCGCCTCGCAGGATTCGATGAGGTCGTCCACCTCCATCTGTCCTGCGTCAAAGCGATGGAGGTTAAATTCCTCCAGTCCCTGCGGCGCTGCCAGCTTGACCAGCTTTTTTAAGTACATCTCCTTGAGATATTTTTCTTCTCCATACAGCAGGTAGACCCTGTAAAGATGTCCCAGCTTGATATTCTGCATCAGCTGGCTCTCCTCTTTAAAAATCATGCAGACCCCTGCCCTTTCTTTTCCAAATCTTACAGCTTGACCCGCAGCGCAGGCTGCTGCTCCAGCGTCCACACCAGGGTCATTCCCTGTTTGTCCCGCAGCTGCCAGCCGTCGCTGTCCAAAACAGCATCCCAGCCGTTTGGATCCTGCTCTATTATACCATAACTCCTGCCGGTTTTTAACAATTTTTTGTCGCCTGCGTGCAGCTGCACGCCGTTTCGGTCAAATTGCAGCTGCACATCGCCCAACAGTTGTGCGCCTACCCCTTGCCCTGAGGGAATCAGCTGACCGCCCAGTGCCTGCCGGATGTGCGGGGTAAAATTCCCCGGCGGGATCGCCGCTGCCTTGGCGTCGATTTCCTCAAGCAAAAGGTCGATGCCCACGCTGTCGTCGGTGGTCGGGCTGGTACACAGCAGCAGCTCCAACCGGTCGATGCCCTCACAGCGCAGCAGGCGCACCAGCCGGGAAGCCTCCCACTCGGAGCAGACATCGCCCACCAGCGCCGCCTGCCTGTCCCGCACCAGAACCAGCGCATTTTCCGTCTGGTAGAGGTACAAGGCGCGGTGCTGACCGAGCAGCTGTACGGTCTGTCCCGAAAACAGGCAGAGCAGCGACACCGCAAGCCAGCAGCCAACGCGCTGCCGCAGCCTGTGGCGGCTCATCCGCTCAAATCCATGCAGGGCGAGCGCCAATCCCAGTGCAATCAACAGGGTCACTGCCAGCAGCCACAGGCGGTTGGAGGAAACCACCGCTGACGGCAGGCGGCTGACCGCTTTGCCCACCAGCAAAATCCAGCGGGCAAACAATCCCGCAAGCCCTGCCAGCACCCGGGCTGCCAACAAAAACAGCCCTGCTCCCACACTCTGATAGAGCAGCATGGCAGCCAGCGAGAGCAAGCCGAACAACATCACCCAAGGGACCGCCCACAGCGAAAGCACCGCTGCCAGAACGCTCCACACCGAAAGCGCATGAAAGTGGTAGAGCAGCACCGGCATCCCGAAGATACCGGCTGCCAGTGAAAAACAGGCGGTATTGGAAAGTGCGTGCAGAAAACGAGGCATTCCTCTTCTGCCGATGAGGGCTGCACCCAATGCGCTCTGCTCCCACAATCGGCTCAAGCCCGGAGCGCACAGCAGCAACCCAAAGGTAATCCAGAAGGAAAGCAGGAAGGACAGGCTGTACAGCAGATAGGGAGAAAGCAGCAGCATCGAGCAGGCTGCCACCGCCAGTGAACTCAGCCCGTCTCGCTCTCTGCCCAGCACCCATCCCAAGCCGGCAAGGGTTGCCATAATGCCTGCCCGCACCGCCGAAGGGGAAAAGCCGGTCAGCGCAATGTATCCCCAGACCGGAAGCAGTGAAATCAGCTCGACTGCGCGACGGCAGATGCCGACCTTTTCCAGACCCTTTCGGCAAAAGGCTGCCGCCATACCGATGTGCAGTCCCGACACTGCCAGGATGTGGACCAATCCCGCGTCCTGCATCATGCGGTAGAAGGGCTGCTCCAGCCGCTGCGTCTCTCCAAACAGGATGCCCTCCACCAGTCCCAGCACCGGCGCGCGGTAGAGCGTTTGGGCGGTGCTGCGCAGCTGCTGTTGTATCGGCGGATTTCCCTCTTTGAGCCGCTGCACACCAGGCTGCGCCCATCCGCTGAGAAAAATCCCATGGCTGCGCAGGCTGTAGTTCTCTTCCACCCTCCACTGTGCCGAAAAGGAAAGGGTATCCCCCGGCTCTGCCGCCGGTTCCTCCAAGCTGTACAGCAGACAGCGCAGTCCATCCGGCAAACCCTCTGCTTTTTGCAGGCGGATTTGATACCGGCTGCCGTAATCGGTGACCTCTGCCTGCTCGACCATTCCCAGCGCAGTTGAGGTTTGACCATCCATGCGAAAAGCAAGAGCCAATCCCCTCTCTACTGCAAAGGAGGAGCAAACCAGCGTCAGCAGCACCCCGGCTGTCAAAAGGGTCGCTGTTTGCCTGTGCTTTTTGCAGGAGGTGGCTAAGGATGCAAAGCCGCAGACTGCCACAACCACGGCACAGACAGTAAGCAGATACAGCAGGCGGGTGCTGCGCGCAGCGGGCATCCATCGCTCATAGCAGGGCAGCCAAAAGGCGGTTGTCCCCACGACGCCGCAGCAAAAGACGACCGCCGGACGCTTTACAAATTCTGCCTGTTCCTTTGGCGCACGCCGATTTTTGTTTGTCAATCGTTCCACCGCTCTGCTCCCCGCCTTTCCACTTTTTTGACCCTCTGTCCGTTTGCCGCCATCATTTTCCTTCATTATACTATAAATCCGAGGGCAGGAAAAGCATCAGACAGAAAAAGAGAGCCGTCCATCCCCTGTTTGCACAGACCCTTACTTTTCCACCATCCATCGGTACAAACAAAAAGCCGCTTTGCTGCGCTTTTCCTATGTGGGTGCGCAACCAAACGGCTTGATGCTCCGAACAGTTTTGCTGTCGGCTGTATTTTCTTTACAGGATGATGTTCTTCTGCTCGCCTGCCAGGAAGCTGCTGATGTTATCAAAAACGATCTGTGCCCTTGCCTGCATCGACTCTGCCGAAGCAAAGGCAACGTGCGGGGTCACCAGTGTGTTCTTGCTGTGCAGCAGCGGGTGTGCGGTGTCCAGCGGCGGCTCGGTTTCAAAAACGTCGACTGCCGCACCTGCCAAATGACCGCTGTTGAGCGCATCTGCCAGCGCCTGCGAATCGACCACCGGTCCGCGTGCCGTATTGATGAGCATGGCTCCCTGCTTCATCCGGGCGATGGTGTCCCGATTGATGAGATTGCGGGACTGTTCATTGATCGGACAGTGCAGCGAAACGATGTCGCTTTCCTGCAGCAGCTGTTCAAGCGGTACAAACCGGATGAAGTCCGGCTCTTCTCCGGTGACATGGCGCTTATATCCCAGCACCTTTGCACCAAAGGCGTGGCACAAAGCCGCTGTACGGCAGCCGATGGCTCCGGCGCCGACGATGCCCACTGTGCGGCTGCCCAGCTCACAGCCAACCAAACCGTCCCTGGTCTGACCGCTGCGGCAGCGCTGCTCCACTGCGGACAGGTTGCGCAGCAGCGAAAGCATCATGCACACCGCCAGCTCTGCGACCGCCTGGGTGGAATATCCTGCTGCATTGCTGACCTTGATGCCCATTTCTTTGGCAGCTTCCAAATCCACATGGTCCACGCCGGTGAATGCCACGTCGATGAAGCGCAGCTGTTTGCAGGCGCGGATGACCCTGCCCGACAGCGGCATATTGGCGATGATGAGGATGTCGGCATCCTGTGCCCGCTCAATCTGCACCTGTTCATCGGTATTTTTCTCATAGCTGACAAACTGATGTCCCTGTTTTTCCAGCTGCTGGACAAATCCGCTCAATATTTCCTGGGAAATTCCCAGCGATTCCAACAGTACGATTTTCATACAAGCTTCCTCCTTTAAAAGCACATTATGCAAGAATGGTCTCCTTGTTGAGTACTCCGTCCTTGAGCAGCACCACGCCGTCTGCCTCCACCGTTGCACCGGTCATAATCAAATCGTAGTGGCAGGCTGCCTTGACCGTTCCTCCCAGGGTGATGCTGGTACCGATGCCGATGTGGACCGAACCCTCCACACCCTCGTCCTCCAGCATAAAGCCGCAGAAGTAGCAGTGCGGGTTCATGCCCATGCCCATCTCCGCGATGTTGTAGACATTCGGGTCGTTCTTCTTTTCCAAATCCTCCCGCAGCAGCTGCGCCTGTCTGCCACCTTCAATCGAAATGATTTTTCCATCGCGCACCTGACAGACGACCGGCTCTTCCAAAACGCCGATGCCGATGTAAGGGATGCTGGCATTGGCGACGATGGTGCCGTTTGCACTGCCCTCCAGCGGGGAAACGTTCGCTTCAATGGTCGGGATGGTGGAAAACTGTCCCGATTCCACCACACCATACAGGGCATTCCCGCGTCTGCCTACGGCTGAGTAGGTCAGGTCGGTGCCGTGCGGGCTGGTCAGGTGGATAGTTTTACTGCCTGCCAGCTTGGCTGCCAGCGCTTTGCACAGCGGCGCAATCGACGGGAAATCCGCTTCGATTCCTCCGTGTACCATCATCTCCTGAGAAAAATGGGTCAGCACCAGTCCGCGCGCGCCGGAAGCTACTGCCTGCTTGACCGCCTGGGTGTGGGTGATGGACCTGCCCACCACGCACAAAAAGACATCCGCTGCCTTCATCGCCGCTGCCACACACTCCGGCGGCTCCTGTCCGTCCCGCTCCCTTGGAAGGATGACGCTGAGCACCGGCTGCGCGCCTGCTGCGCACACCTCCTCGGCTAAACATTCCGCAATGCTCATGCGGGAGGCTTCGGTCACAATCAGGACCGTTTCGCCCGCTTTGACCTGTGCGCAGCGATTGACCACCGTGTCGGCTCCCTTTGCCATCATCACATTTCTCATAAACCGCCTCGCTCCTTTGCATAAAAATAAAGCTCCTGATTTTTATTATAAATCACCTGCTGCCGCCCGTCAATTCCCGAGCGGCAAATCCACCTTCTTTTCGATGCGAGCCGGTGACGAAAGCTAAGGTCAAAACAAGGTCAAGTTCTAAAAAGCAAAAAACAAAACCCGAGAATTCCGCATAATCATGCGAAAATCTCGGGTTTCATCTTGGCGGAGAAGGAGGGACTCGAACCCTCGCGCCAGTTTTAGACCGGCCTACGCCCTTAGCAGGGGCGCCTCGTCACCAACTTGAGTACTTCTCCAGACTGGTAAGCGCAATGCTTTTTATTCCATTTTCACAAAAGGTGGAAATCTTTCCTGACCCTCTTGCCGCAAAAGAAATTCTTTGGCGGAGAGGGTGGGATTCGAACCCACGGCTCTTGCGAGTCACTAGTTTTCAAGACTAGCTCCTTAAACCACTCGGACACCTCTCCATCTAGCAACAGTCAATATTCTACCACAGGTTTTTGAAATTGTCAACCTTTTTTCCAAAAAAATTCCTGTCCGCCCTTCTCAGTGGCGGACGTGCTCCATTCCCTGCGCCAAAATGGTCGCTACATGGTCGTCGTCCAACGAATAGTAGACCGACTTGCCCTCCCGACGGTTTTTGACCAGACGGCTGGTCCTGAGCAGCCGCAGCTGATGGGACACCGCCGACTGAGAGATGCCCAGCAGGTCGCTTAAATCGCAGACACACATCTCCTGCGCCAGCAACGCTGCCAGCAGCTTTAAGCGGGTCGGGTCGCCAAAGACCTTGAACAGCTCTGCTGCATCGTCCATCTCTTGTTGGGTCGGCATACGGTTTTTCAAATATTCCAGATGGTGATGATGGGTTTCCTGGCAGCATTCGCTCTCCGGTTCCTGCTGCGGGTTCGGTCGATTTGGCATATGATTCCTCCCTGTCGGTGCCGTTTTGTAATTATGATACTCTATTTTGGAAGGAAAATCAACCGCCAATCGACCGCCTGTTAAAAATCGGTCCGCTCCTGCAAGACCGCTCCGGTATAATAATGTGCCAATATCTCCCGATAGCTTTTCCCCTGCCTTGCCAGATAATCCGCACCGTACTGGCTCAGTCCGACCCCATGCCCATAGCCTCGGGTGGTAAAGACAAAGTTTCCGTCCTGAATCTCCCAGTCAAAATCGGAGGAGCGCAGTCCCAGCAGCTCCCGCAGCCAAAGTCCGCTCTGCTGACTTTCGCCCACCTGCATCCGGGTCACATAACCGGAATCGGAGCGCTCGAGCACCGCAAGCCACTGTTCCGGGTCGTCCGACAGCCGGATGTCCTGCTGTTCCAGCTTCTGTTCCAGCTTCTGCCGCAGCTGCTCGATGGGGATGGCGGTCGTTTTTTCATACCCGGGTGCGTGCCGGTCGCCTGCGCTGTCCACCGCGGTCAAACAGGGCAGCTCATTTCCCCAGACATTCTGTGCCGGTTCGGTTTTTCCTGCGCTGATGGCGTGGTACGCCGCTACAATCGGCTGCCCTCTGCTGTCCACCAAAATCTGTCCATCGACACTCTGCGCCGCCTGACTGACCCTTCCCCAATACTCGTCAAAATAACTGCCAAACCGCTCCCTTGCCTGCTGTTCGGTCACATAACCCTGCCAGCGGGAAGGGTCGGCAGAAAAGTCATACGGCTGCCCGTTCTGCCGCGCTTGCTTTTGACAGTACAGCGCCCAGGTATGCGCGCTGACCGCCTGCGCTTTGAGTGCCTCCTTGTGAAAGGTAGCCGGCATCTCGGAGCAGAGCGCACCGGTGACATACACCTGCACCGGCACCGTTTGTACCTTGCCGGTGCTGCGGTCGAGGATGCGAAACGGCTCCGGTTGGTCGTCTGAGCTGTTTTCCATCGGTGCTGCCTGCTGCGTTTGTTGGACAGTCACCGGTTTCATCTCCTGCTGCATCTCCATTTGCGTCACCGGCTGCACCGCAGTTTCCCTGCGGCTGAACAACACCGGCAGCGCTGCCAGACACAACGCCAGTGATAAAGCTGTCAGGCTCATCCATTTCATCTGCCTTTCCCCTCTCTGTTTTGTTTTTCTGTAAGAAAGTATATGCTCTCCCCCTCCCCGATATACCGGCACAGCAGAGGGAAAGCACTATACAAACGCCGGAAAATGTGATAAAATGAACAAAAACCGCACCGCACCTTTGCGGAGCTTACAAAAGAAAGAAGGGCGTTTATTTTGAATTGGACCAAGCTTCTCTTTGCCATCTCGGCTGTCATCTGTCTGCCGCTGTATGGCTTTTTATCTATCACCCGCTTTGATGCACAGACCGGCTTTCTGACCGCTGGCACCCTGACCACCGTCTTTTATGCTGCGCTGGCAGTGCTGGCGGTGCTGATGCTGGCAGGCAGCTTTCTGCAAAAAAAGCAGCTGCGCTTTTCCATCTTCAATTCCCGCCTGTTGGCAGTGCTGGCGATGGTGCTGGGCGGCGTGCTGGTTTTGTGCGGCGTCTTTGACCTGCTCAACATCGGCTATGCCATCCTGGATTCGCTCGACTTTTTGCCGGCGGCGCTGCTGTCGGGTGTGCTGCTCTCCGGCGCACAGGCGGTCATGGCAGTGGTCAGCGGCATCGTCTTTGTCCGGCTTGGGGTATCCTTCCTGCTGGAAAGAATTGCCAACCGCAGCTCGATCACCTTCATCTTCCCGGTCATCTGGGCGCTGCTTGCCTGTGTTGAGATGTTTCGCGACTACCCGCAGATTGCCGGTATGCCCGAACGCACCCTCTATCTGCTGTGCCTGCTGTGCTTCACCCTCTTCCTGATGGGACACAGCCGCATCCTGGGCGATGTGGATTTTGCCAAGGGCACCTGCTGGATCAACGCCTTCGGCTTCTGCGGCGCACTGTTCGGTCTGACGATGACGGTGGGAGAGGTGCTGTGCTTTTCCAGCATGACCCTGCCGCTTTCCGATGTCTTGCTGGTGTTTGCCCTGTCGCTGTACTGCCTTGCCTTCTCCTTTAACACCTACGCCGAACGATAAGGCGGCATCTTTTCTTGCTGCAAATAAAAGAGCCTTCTTTCCCTTAAGGAAGAAGGCTCTTTTTTATAATTCGGTTCCGTCATAGGTGTGGGTGCAGATCTCCCGGATTTTGCTCTGCAAAGCAAGCATATCCTCAAAGGCATCCGGCTTGTTGTGCGGATTGCGCAGCAGCGCTGCCGGGTGGAAGGTGCCCATATACCAGACGCCGTCCTTGTTAAACCATTCCCCGTGCTGGCGGGTGACCTTAAAGCCCTTGTCAATCAAAATGGTGGCTGCCACTCTGCCCAGGCAAACGATGATTTTCGGTTTGATGATTTCCAGCTGACGGCTGAGGTAGCCGATACAGCAGGCGGTCTCCTCCGGCTTTGGGTCGCGGTTCTGCGGCGGGCGGCACTTGACGATGTTGGCAATATAGATGTTCCGCTCGCGGGACAGGTCCACCGCCTCCAAATATTTATCCAGCAGTGCGCCGCCTCTCCCTACAAAGGGTTCTCCCTGAAGGTCCTCGTTTTCGCCCGGACCCTCTCCAACAAAAACAACCTCCGCATCGGTCTTGCCGGTACCAAACACCACGTGATGTCTGGTTGCCGCCAGCGGACACTTTTGACATTGCAGGCACTCTTCCCGCAGCTGTTCCATCCTGTTTTCCATCTGTTGTTCCTCCTGTCTTTTTTGCTATTATAGCACATCCTGCCCATGTGGGAGTAGTCCCACAGCCGATAAAATTTCCTCCATCCCGTTTTTCCGCACCAAACAGACAGGGGTGATTGCAAAAATATTGTTATATTTTTAACGATACTTGCAAAATCCCTTCAATCATACTATCATTATATCAGAAAATGGTGTATTTTCTGCACTGTTGATTTTATTTCAGGAGGATGTAAAAACCATGAGCTATACTTTTCCAGTAGAAACTTCCGCAAGACACGTACACCTGACCGCTGAGGACTTTGCAACTCTGTTCGGCGCAGACGCACAGCTCACCGTTAAAAAAGAGCTTTCCATCAAAGGTCAGTTTGCAAGCAACGAGAAGGTAACCGTTGTTGGTCCTAAAAAATCGCAGGCAAATGTCAGCATCCTGGGTCCATTCCGCTCCAAATCTCAGGTAGAGCTTTCCGCTACCGACGCCAGAAGCCTGGGACTGAATGCTCCTGTCAGACTGTCCGGCGACCTGGCTGGCAGCGCTCCTTGCAAACTGGTTGGTCCTGCCGGTGAGGTTGAACTGACCGAAGGCGTTATCGCTGCAAAACGTCACCTGCACATCAGCGCTGCTGAAGCAGAAAAAGCAAACGTTTCCAACGGCGAGGTCATCATGGTCAAGATTTCTTCCCCAGACCGCAGCCTCATCTTTGACGATGTAGAAGTACGCATCGGCGAAGGCTGCGACGCTACCATGCACGTTGACACCGACGAGTCCAACGCTGCCGGCTGCACCCCTGCTACCATCGGCGAGCTGATTAAAAAATAAGACCGCTAAAGAACCGTTTCCGCTTGACAGGAACCGTTCTTTCCCGTTCGCTCCTTTATCAAAAAAGACGTACCGGCTTCGGTACGTCTTTTTTTGCTTTATTCGACGGTGTAGCTGCTGATGGTAGAGCCATCCTCCACCGATTTGAGGGTGAAGGTGCTGTCCTGCAAGATTAGATAGCTGTTTTTGCTTCCATTTTTGGGGATGGACACCGAGCCCGGATTGATGTAGTAAAATCCCTCGCCAAACGGCTGTGCTGCCGGGATGTGGGTGTGACCGTGCAGCAGGATGTCGCCGGTTTTAAGCGGCGGGTGGTTATCCATATTGAAAACGTGTCCGTGGGTCGCCCACACCATTCGCTCGTCCAGCCACAGCGCCGCATACTCTGCCATGATGGGGAATTGCAGCACCATCTGGTCCACGTCGCAGTCGCAGTTGCCGCGGATACAGAGCAGCTCTTCCTTCATGCCGTTGAGCATCTCAATCACCTTTTTGGGCGCATAGTCGCGCGGCAGGTCGTTGCGCGGTCCGTGGTAGAGAATATCTCCCAGCAAAATCAATTTGCCCGCCTTCTCCTCGCGGTAGCGCTCTATCATCTTTTCACACCAGTATGCGGACCCGTGCAGGTCCGAAGCAATCATCCATTTCATTCTGTTTATCCTCCCAAATTTTCATTTTATCTAGCCACGCAGACGGTCCAGCTCGTCAGAAATCTGCTGGCGCAGCTGCTCGGGCAGTGCCCGAATCTCATCCCTTGCCATCCCTTCGGTGGAAATCGGTGGCAGAATGCGGATATTCACCTTTGCCGGATGAATCCACAGGCTGCCTTTTTTCATCAGCAGGTGGCTGCCGTCGATGCACACCGGCACCACCGGCACACCGGCACGGGTCGCCATGCGGATGGCGCCTGCCTTAAACTCACCCAGCGGTCCGCCGCTGTTGCGGGTCCCCTCCGGGAAGATGACCACCGAATACCCCTGTCCCAGCAGCTCCTGCGCCTGACGCAGACACTCCATCGACTGTCGCGGGTCATCCCGGTCCAAAAAGACACAGTGCAGTTGTTCCATCCAGCCGCGAATCATCGGAATCTTCTGAATTTCCTTCTTTGCCACCAGCGGGTTTGGTTTATCCAGCTGGGTCAGCATCAGCGGGATGTCAAAATAGCCCTGATGGTTTGCCACAAAGACCACCGGACCCTGCGGGATGTTCTCCTTGCCGGTGGTGGTGATGTCCGCCCCTGCCAGGCGCAGCAGTCTGCCTGCCCAGTTGTTGACATGGGTGCGCACCAGGCGGTTGTGCTGTTCGGTTTTGCCCTGCTTGCCCATGCGGCAGACCCGCCAATATTCCGGCAGCACCAAAATCAGATACAGCCAGAAGTATAAAAACCAGATTATCGTTCTCATCGTTTTCGCTCCCCTTGTTAATCTGAGAGCATACCGCCCTCTCTAGGTATTTTACACTACCGGCTGCCAGTTTGTAAAGAACGGTTTTTTCAGAGAAAATTTGCCCTCTCCTTTCCTGTCGATGTTTGATAAACTTTTCAACATTCTCCGGTGGATTTAGTTTACATTTCCCAGCTTTCATGGTAGAATACCTTCAGGCAGTTTCTACTTGTATTGTATTATTTTTCATAAAGGAGTAAAACACCATGAAATTTTCTGAATTTCCCTATGAGCGTCCCGATTATCCAAAGCTGATGGAAACCATCTCCCAGCTGACTGAACGCTTTGAGAAGGCTGCAAGCGCCTCCGAGCAGATTGAGATCATCAAAGAGCTGGAGCAGCTGCGCATCGAACTGACCACCAACGTTCAGATTTGCACCATCCGCTACACTGTGGACACCCGCGACCCATTTTACAGCCAGGAGGAAGAGTACAACGAGCAGATGGCTCCGGTGCTCGACGAAAAGCTCCAAGAGTTTAACAAGGCTCTGGTTGCCTCTCCTTTCCGCAAGGAGCTGGAGGAGGAGTTTGGCTCGCTGATGTTCAAAAACATCGAAATCTCCCTCAAGAGCTTTTCTCCCGAGTTGATTCCACTGATTCAGGAGGAAAACCAGCTGGTTCAGCAGTACCAGAAGCTGTGCGCCAGCGCTAAAATCGAGTTTGACGGCAAGGTCTGCAATCTGGCTCAGCTGGGTCCTTACCAGCAAAGCCCGGACCGTGCGGTGCGCAAAGCCGCTGCACAGGCATACGGCAGCTTTTTTGACCAGCATCAAGCGCAGTTTGATGACATCTATGACCGTTTGGTCAAAAACCGCACCGAGCAGGCACACCGTCTGGGTCTTTCCAACTATGTAGAGATGGCTTACCTGCTGCGCCGCCGCAACTGCTACGGTCCGCAGGAGGTTGCCAACTTCCGCCGCCAGGTCATCGAGGAGATTGTGCCGGTCAACAACGAAATCAAGCGCCGTCAGGCAAAACGCATCGGTGTCGAGGATTTCCAGGTATACGACAACACCTACTTCTTCCCGGACGGCAACCCGCTGCCGCACGGCACACCGGACGAGTTGATGGAAGCCGGTCGGCAGATGTACACCGAGATGTCGCCGGAGACCGCCGAGTTTATCCAGATGATGTTCGACCACGACCTGTTCGACGTCCTCTCCAAGGAGGGCAAGGCAATGGGCGGCTACTGCACCGGTCTGCCAAAATATGATGCTCCGTTCATCTTTGCCAACTGGAACGGCACCGCAGGCGACGTCGATGTTCTGACCCATGAAGCCGGTCATGCCTTTGCCGACTACACCGCACTGCGCTGCATCCCGCACCTTGACCTGCGCGACCCAACAATGGAGGTCTGCGAGAGCCATTCGATGTCGATGGAATTTTTGACCGCTCCATGGCACCACCTCTTCTTTAAAGAGGACACCGACAAATATGAGCTGTTCCATGCGGAAAGCGCGATGACCTTCATCCCATACGGCTGTCAGGTCGACCACTTCCAGGAAAGCGTCTACCTGCATCCAGAGTGGACCCCTGCCCAGCGCAACGAGGAGTGGAACCGCCTGGAAAAACTGTACCGCCCGCACCTGGACAACCACGAGGTCAACTTCTACAACCGCGGCGCAGGCTGGCAGAGACAGCTGCACATCTATGAGTGCCCGTTCTACTACATTGATTACAGCCTGGCACAGATGATCTCCCTGCAATTCTGGAGCCTGTCGATGCACGACCACAAAGCTGCATGGGAAAAATACCTTGCCTTTGCCAAACTGGGCGGCACCCAGACCTTTGTGGACATCGTTCACCACAGCGGACTTGCCTGCCCGATCGAGGACGGCGGTCTGACCGAAACGGTTGCAGACGTGCGCAACTGGCTGGACACCCACCAGCTGTAAAATCCATCATTTCACCAAAAGGAGGTTTTGCGGATGGCAAAACTGGAAAGGACCCTCTCGCAGGATTTTGACCGGCTGCTGCATCAAATCGAGCAGAAGCTTTTGCAAGGCAGCTTTACTGCTACCCTGGAAGATTCCAGCGATTTCTATGGTGAGGGCGCCAGATGCAGCGTGCGGGTCTTTGAGCGGTACAGCTACTTCGGCGGAAATCGTCTGAGTCTGAACCTCACCCTCTTTCAAGCCGGAAACGGTCCGGTGCAGCTGTCCGCCATCACCGCCGGCGGCAGCGAGGCTGTCTTTTTTAAGGTCAATACCATCGGAGAAGAAGCCTTTCTGGATAAATTGGAAGAAATTTTATAAAATGCACAATCTAAAACCGGATCTTTGCAAAAATGCAAAGGTCCGGTTTTTTGATTTAGAAAGAATTCTCTATCAATAAATGGATACTAAAACGGCACTTCCCTGCTTAGACATTTTCTCATAAAACTTTTTCAGGCTTTTAAAGGAAAGGCGCAAATCATCTTTAATCTCATCTGCTTCCTCCTCATATTCCCAAATGTCAGGATATATCTCATTTTCTGCAAATTTGTTCATGTTGAATTGCTCGATATACCCTTCAAAATCTATCGTCTGCAATGCTTCTGCAATTTCTTTTACCCTGTCGCTGCGTATTCCGGCTATAAATTCCCCTGCATCTTCCCCGGAGGCAGGAAACTGCCCTACAATCGCTTCACTGATGAGGTTATTTTCCAGCGGTTCGGCAGCAGATTTCCCTGTCAGCAGAAAATGGAGTGCATCCCACATTTTATCTATGTCACATATTTCTGCATCTTCCTTTTCCTGCAAATTTTCAACATCATCTAAGTCAAAGCCCTGCTCCAATTCCGTATCCGAAACAGCTTGGTAATTCGCAATCATTCCCATGTATTTCCCTCCCATTTCATTTGCAGATTATGGCGGCTCCCTGTTTTGTCCAAGCGGTCACTTCGGCAAAACTTTTAAAGACCAATCACCCTTCAGCAAACGCTGTTCCAGAATTCGCGCGCCGTTTCATACCGCTGGTAGCGCGGGGTATTTTGCAGAATATCCTGCTCCGACACACCCTGATACAAAACGATGCTTCGCATGGTCTGATTGAGCAGGCGGTAGCTCTCCTCGGACACCTCGGGGAATTCTTCGGGGAAGGACTCCCCCACGCCTTCTCCGTTGCCCTCTGACGCCCACTCAAACTGCGGAAGCACAAATCCGGTGACACGTTCCACCGTCACATAAAAAACGGCTTGTACGCCCTCTGGGAGGGTCTGTGTGAAGCAGTACTGCACATACCGGGAGCCTGCTGTTTCCCGGTCGAAGGTTTCGGTCAGACAATCGAACAGAGCGCAGATCTCCTCGTCCGACTCCGGTCCAAAACCAATCTGTTCGGCAAGCTGCTGCATCTGCTGCGGATAAAAAAGATTGAGCATCTGCTGCCGCGCATTGTACAGAAGGTAGTCCACCGGTTCGACCGGTTGCGCGTGGTACTCCTCCTGCAAAAATGTTTCCAGCTGCTGCACCGTCTTGCAGCCAATCGTTTCCTCCATCGATCTTCTCTCCCTATACATCAAATTTGAAAGGTCATCCCTAAAAATTCTGCTTGTCTGTCCCGATGATTTTCTCCAAACTCTTTGCGCAAGGTCACCATGCTCATCGTATCATACCCCAGTTTGTGGTATAACCTCAGCGCTGCCTCGTTCCGGGTGACCACCTGTAAGGTCATCGCTTCGATTCCGGGAATCTTTTGCGCCTGCTGCTCTGCCAGAAGGATTGCCTGACTTGCAATGCCCTGTCCGCGCATCGCCTCATCCACGAAAACATCCTCCAGCTGCACAACAATCGATCCAATCCTTTGCAGGTGAACAAAGCCGACATCCTGTTCATCCTGCAAAATGACAAAAAGCCAATGGTCGTTTGATGTCCAGCTTTCCAAATCCTGCATCATCAGACAATCCTGTTCGTCCGGCGGCTGTTCCTGTGTTTTCTGTACCAAATCCCGATGGAATCCCCAAAAAGCTTCAATTCGTTTTAAGGTGCTCTGCCGATATTGCGGCTGGTAAGGTGTTAAGGTAATCATCCGTTTCCTCGCTTTCTGACCATCATGATGAACCTTTGAAGGTTCGGCATAATTTTCTTGTTCTTACGCTTTCTATCATCAATCGGATTTGCTTTTGCAGATGCTTTGATTATAACACCGTCAAAATAAAAGTGCAAATCTGCTCCATCTGCTTTGGTAACACCTTCTGCCGACGATTATCTTTTACACAAAACACTGCAAAATTTCTTCCCTCTCCTTTACTACTTCTTCTACTTATATTTTCTTTACTTTTCTTTATGTCATAATTCTCGGAATAACTAGGGTTTTTCTCGGAATAACTGAAAACAGGGTGCATTTTATTAAAGCTTTGCACTTTCTCTTTTTTATAAAAGAAGCCAAAACTTTGCATTTTCGACGATATTTTTTTGCCGGCAAATAAAATCGTCTCGATATTGAGGTGAACGTGAGGATAGTGTCCGACTGAAAAAGTTTGTTTCCAAACCGTTTGTTATCAAACAGTGACCGTTCCAATAAGAATTTCCTCAACTGCCCTATGTTTTCGTAGCTTATTCTTTGGGATAGAACCCCTTCACCTATACCTCGAATCAGGGTGTGGGTTGCATTCAAACGTGCAACCTTTCGCAAAAAACAAAGAGTGAGAGTAGTGCTGTAAGCGTTACTCTCACTCTTTGAAGTTGAAATCTTTTCGGGCAAAACAAAAACGTCCAAAACAGCTTAAATAAGCCATTCTTGGACGTTTTCTTTTGGAGCTGATGACGAGACTCGAACTCGTGACCTCATCCTTACCAAGGATGTGCTCACTCGTGATATTTGGCTTAATTAAGCCATTTTTGGGCTCGGATGATAGTAACGCGCTTGTAACAGCCCTTTTTATTCGTTTTTATATGACTTTTCAGACTTTTTGCTGGGCTCTCTTACCAGTATATCACAAATATCACAATTCAGCACCTCACAAATTTTATCCAAATGCTCTAAGTTTACTCTACTCGTGAGCTCATTGTATAACTCGCAAATTGTGGCGGGGCGAATTCCGGTTTTCCTCGACAGTGCAGCTTGCGTACAACGCAGTTCCCCCATCCTCGCAGACAGTTTTATTCTAATCATCATATCTACTCCCTTAATGCACACCCATTAGAGAGAATATAACGAATTAGAAATGAAATGAAGGAGCTTCACAAGTTAATATTTTAACTATATAAAAATAATATATTATAATAGAAAGATTGTTACTTAATTATCGGTTGTATTGCGTATGCACCCACCTCTGGACGGTGGAGCGACTTATCCCGGTAACCCTTGCGGTTAACCGGATAGAAAGCTCCGATGCTATCTGCACCGTCCGCCGGCGCTCCCCCTCGGTGTATATCTCCGGTCTGCCCTCTCGGTAGCCGGGACGTTGCCGGGCTATCTCTTTTCCTGCCGGAGCTGGTTTCACTGCTCCTCCATGCTGTTCCCGTCCTTTTTTTGCTGCGCGTTACTCCTCCTATCTTTTAGGAATGTTATATAAATACGATTGTGTATCACACAAAATACTTTTTATCTCTAAAGAATTTTTTATTGTATGGTATCATATACCACATCCCATATCTGTTCCAATGTCAACTGCCCATCCGTACACTTTCCAGCCAGATTTAACACCGACTGCCTATCACAAGAAATATCAGGAACAAAAACACTTTTCACCGTACTTCCCTGCAAATCAAACATTTGTCCTGCAATTCCATATGTGGTTCCCGCAACAGGATGTGGGCAGTTAACTATGTAATATATGACCATTTTCAGTGTCTCCTAATCTATAAAATCATCTAACTTACACCCATACAATTTCGCCATCTTTACTGCGTTTTCAAAGCTGGGCGAACACTCCCCTTCTTCATAAGCTTGTAAACTTCTCAGTGAAATATCCAGTCGTTCACTTGCTTGTTCCTGCGTGAGCTGTGCTTTTAGTCTTTCCCTTTTAAATGTAGTTTCTCTTCGTTTTTTTTTGTAATGCCTTCATCTGTCATTCTCCTTTAGCTGTCACTCAACAGTTTCACACTGCTGTCACCCAAAGGATACTACAAATTCTAACATTTGTCCCCGCAGAATTCTGCGGTTCTTACAATTTTCGACATATTTTTTGGCTTTTAAACAAAAATCACCCTCCCCGGATACTTCCGAGGAGGGCTTTTTTAGTCCTGGATAGTCATAGATTTAGTCTTTGGCTTCCGTCTCTTCCTGTTCCTGCATTACCGCTAGCTTGTCGCGGACCGGAAGCTCTTTTAAATCCTCCATCAGCTTGGTAACGGTGCCGTTGCCGCCCAGACGGTGATACTCATCGTACATTTTCTGCGCTGCCTCCAGCCCATGCAGGCTGATCCAGCCGCGCTCGTAGTAGTGATAGTATGCGTGTACCAGCTCCGCCCGAAGCAGGGCAATGATAGCCTCTTTTACTGCTGTTTGCCGCACTTCTTCTTCCTGCTGTTTCTTCCAGAGGCGGCGGATCAGATACCCGCCGCCTGCCATAACCCCGGAAAAGAGCACCTCCAGCCAATACTTTGCCAACCACTCCAGCAAATCTATCGCCTACTCTCTAAAATAATCCTGCACAGCTTTGCACACCGCCTTTTCTGCGCCCTCTGCTTTTGGCAGATGCAGGTGCAGCATCGGCACCTTGCTTGTGTAAAACCACGGGATGTCCTTAACCTCTCTGAGCGGGATTTCCTCGGCTCCCAGCAGGATTGGGTCGATGCCGATCATCTTGAGCTGGTGCTTGTAGTAGCTCTGTGCCTGTCTGCTCTCCTCGGTGTCGCGGCGGACGTTGTGTCCCAGGCGATCGCCCAGCAGCCCCTCCACTCTGGTGATTTTGACTTTGCACTGTGCGGATTCATAGACAAAAAGCACATAGTCCGGTTCCAGTTGAGACAAAGCATAGTAATCCGGGTATGCCTTTGGAGCATCCAGCTCCACGACACCCTTCATGCCCTGCGCTTTCATCTCCTCCACGATTCTCTTCGCCATTGGATTGCCGTTTACACCTACTACTGCGATTTTCTTCTTGCTCCAATAAATGTTTGCCATAAAACACTCTTCCTTTCTGTTACTCATTCACAAAATTTTTGATATGCGGATTATTTTTGATTTGCTCTCGCATCAGCTCCAGCGCCTCATCTACCCAGGTGCTAAATACGGCAAATGGCACCAGGTACTTGATGGGTGGAAACGCCTCGACCGCTAAATCGTAAACGTATCGCAATTTGAGCGCACCGGTGCCGCTGCCTAAGTACTGCTCTGCCTGCGTTACTGCCCAAAGCAGCCACTCTTTGACGTTGCCCCGCATCCGCAGGTAGCCGATCAAGAGCAGCAGCAAAAAGGCACCCACCGTGCAGATAATTGTTACAATCTGGTTCATTTTTTTATTCTCCTTTCAACTTGATTCCCTCAATCTCCGCCCTTACCTCTAAAATATAAAGGTACTGCCGCATATGCTCAAGCTGATTCTTAAAAAGCTCAATGCTGCATTTTGGTTCAAAATCCAGTTCCCACGCATCATACTTCACTACCATTTCATGCAGCTTATCGTATCTGATTTTTGTTTGCCAGTATTCAGCCTTGAATCTTTCTTGGAAATTTTCGCTGTTCATCATTTCGATTGTGTCTTTTAGTTCCATATTTTTCCCTTTCTGTTCTATGTTGTAGAACACTTAAAGTATCGTCACAAACCCGCCGAAGCCTTTTTTCTTTAAATCATCGGCGGTTTTCTGCGCGTCCTGCTGTGTCGGGAATTTTCCTACGCAGACTTTCACTAATGTTTCGTTTCTCAGGAATGTAAAATACCCCATATCGCTAATCTTAGAATACAACTCCGCCGCGCTCTCTGCCGATGCAAACGCCCCCACCTGTACGGTGTACAGCAGCTTTTTATCTGCCTGCGGCTGCTCCATTTTTGCAATAATAGAAGGATAGTCCTTATAGGCAATATCTTTGTCTACATCTCCAACGATGCCATTGACCCTGCCGCTGCCGGTGTACTGCCAGATGCCGTATGGATGTTTGCAGGTGCATTTGCCTGCGTACTGTGCAATCCACTTGTCATAGGCGGTCAGCTGTGCAGGGTAGAGGTATCTGTCCAGAAAATCCTTAGAACAGTACAGCATAGCATAGTAGCCCGCCTGCTCCACCTCATCCAGGAACGCTTTGCAAATCTCGGTGTTGGTCTGCTTGCTGCCGCCGGTGTAGATGCTCTCATACTCGATGTCAAAGGCGATTGGGTAGGTCAGCTTGTACGGCTTGACCGCCTTAACAACCTCCTGCGCCGCTCTCCTTGCTGCCTGTACAGTGGTGGCATAGCTGTACAGATAAATGCCTACATCCAGTCCTGCTGCCAGCGCACCTTTGATGTGCTGCGTAAAGGCACTGTCGAGTTTGAGCGCACCGTTGTTGTAGCAGAATCCCACACGGATGATGGCAAAGTCGATCCCGTCCGCCTTGACCTTCTGCCAGTCAATTTGTGACTGCCATTTTGATACATCAATTCCCTGTTTCATCTTCCTCTTCCTTTCCGTCAAATCCTTTTTTCAGCGCTCCTGCCCGGCTGTGCTGTTTAATCAGCTGATTGAGGCAGATTGCCGCAGCCGCCAGCACATACCCCTGCCCGACGCTCACCGCCGCCAGAATCACCCACTGCATCCAGCCCACCGGCTCGCAGGCAGCCACACTCACCAGCGCCGACAGCAGCACCCCCACCAGGCACAGGATGCCCGGTATCAGGGTATCGTCGATGCGGATGGAGCGCTTGATGATGCTGCCCAGCGCATACAGGCAAGGCACCAGCCACACCGTTTCCGGCGATATGTACTCCTTCACCAGCGCCGAGATTTCGCTTAACTCGTTCATTTACCAATCACCTCCTTTCATATAAAACTCCAAAGCAAAAGGGAAATTGCCCTAAAAAGAGCAACTTCCCTTCGTTTTATAAAATGTTATCTATTCACCACTTTTTGTTGACAATATATGTTTTATCGTATATAATGAATATATGATAAAACATATATAAGAGGTGTTGTCATGCAGCGTTTTGAGGTTGAATACTTTGAAAAGGAGGATGGTACCTATCCTGCTGAGGAATTCATTCTTTCACAGGATGTCAAGATGCGAGCAAAACTCTTTCGCCTGCTCGAGTTGCTCGAAGAAAAAGGAAATACCCTCCGGGAACCTTATTCCAAATCCCTGGATGATGGAATTTTTGAAATCAGGGCAAAACAGGGCAGCAATATCACCCGTGTTTTGTATTTCTTCTACATCGGCAACAAAATCATCCTGACAAACGGTTTTATAAAGAAAAGTCAAAAAACTCCTCCGTCCGAAATTGATTTAGCTAAAAAATATCGGGCAGAATATGAAAAAAGGTTGGTGTAATGATGGGAAAGAACTTCCGAGAAACTTTAAATGAACAGCTCAAAGACCCTGCTTTCAAAAGAGAGTACGATGAACTGGAGCCGGAGTTTGCAATTATCAATGCTATCATTGATGCTCGCAAAGAAATGGGACTCACGCAAAAACAGCTTTCCGAGTTGACCGGTATTACACAAGCCGACATCAGCAAGCTGGAAAACGGAAATGCAAACCCATCCCTCAAAACGCTTCAGCGCCTCGCTGCCGCCATGGGGAAAAGTGTTAAAATTTCATTTGTTTAAAAAAGAGAAGGGCTTTCCCTTCTCTTTTTATTTTCCACGGTATCTCTATCTCCTATGCCGCTGCGCTGTCCCCAATCAGCTCTTTGAGCTCAGTGTATTGCTCGGTTGTGATGCGGTCAAACATCAGGAATACATCCAATTTTGCCTGCCACTGCTCTTTGTCGAGCTTGCCTGCTTTCTTCTGGCGGTTGATGGTGTTTTTTGTCATGGTGTAAATGTTCATACTTTTTTCTTCCTTTCTGTTTAAACAATGGGTTCCTGTGCCGCTTCCAGCATCAAAAGCCGGTATTCGGCATCAACTACGCTTTCTTCAAAGGTTGCCTTCAAAAGCTCGTGTTCTTCCTGCAACTTACGGTGATTTTCCTGTAGCTGCTCGTACTCCTCGCGCTTTACGATTCCCCCTTTCTGCTGCCGCTCTATTTTGAGGCTTTCGGCTTCCTCCACGGTGAGCAGCCCTCTGGCTACTGCCGTATCAAGGTGCTCATCGGTGGCATAGCCTCTGCGATAGCGCTCGATAATCTGTTCTTTTGTCATGGTGATTCATCCTTTCTTGTAGTCACTTTTGTGGTGTATGGTTTTTTGTTTGGAGTAATGGGCAGACTGTAAATTTGGTACCAAATGTGTTTCCAGCAGAACCTACCGGGTGGAGCGAAATGCAAAAATATACCACCTCAACCACCTTTACTGCACCAGAAGATGGATGGTTTAAATTTATCGGTGTGGCAAAGTCCGGCGAAGGTGGAAACAGCAACACCTGGACTGACCCAAACGGAAAACGTTGGCGAAGAGGCGGTGGTGGCGGTGGTGCCGGAGGAATTGTTGTAAGTGTATTTGCACTTACGCAAGGGCAAACCGTAACTTTGACAGTAGGCAGCTATGCCACAATCCAAGCGCAAGGGCAGACAGCAACCGCTGGCGCTGGAAGCGATGGATACGATGCAGCTACAGGAGATAGCGGTGGAAGAGGCGGAAGAGGTGGAAGTGCCAGTGGAGGAAACCTTGTCAATAAGGCGGGAGCGAGCGGCGGTACAGGTGGCTTTGAGATTGGATTGGAAGAAGGCGGATGGGCAGGTACAAACTCATACGAGGGATATAGTACTGCTGCAGGCATGGGTCTTCCATCAAAAAACTACAAGCCGAATCCCGCTTATGGCTACATCGTTGCTCTACGAGGCAACACCAACCTTACCCAAGCCCAGCTCAACGCAATGGATATTACCACCCTCATGCTGGATAACAGCCGACTTGAGCAGGAAGTCACCGGCATCATGCTAAGCCAGAGTGCCCAGTAAGATGCCGGTCTGTTCCTGCGCCAGAGCAGTAATCGCCAACGCATTGGCGGTAATATCCCTAGCATTCTGCATATCCAATGGGATGTTCGTGTTGCCGCGGAGGATGATGCAGATGGGTGCGCTGCCTCCGCTTGGCGATACTTCTCTATTCCACACGCGAACGCCGTTAGAGTTACCTTCAACTGCCACAAGCGTGCCGCCGCCACCGGTTCCTCCATAAAAAGAATACCCATCTACATTTAACTGTCCTCCTTTTCGACCGTATACTGTGGAGGTGTAACTGTAATCCATCGATTGCTCTTGAGCGCCTGATTTTACCCCTCTGATACCTTCATAGTTGTGCTTGTTGCCTCCAGAGGATTTTCCTCCATCGCCTCCGTTTTCTGCAGTTGTGCTGGCTGTTTTACCATCACCGCCTTTCGTAGCCTGCATGGATATGTCTTTGATAACGCAAGAGCAATTATATCCATCTATAGTAATTCTTACTGATTCGCCTTGCTGTAATGCGATTTCACTAACAGCGCATCCTGGGGAGCCGCCGCCCGCTCCCATATTGATTGCTGTGCTTTTCCCCCATCGCGAATCTGAACGCCCACCATTTCCGCCACGCCCGGCAATGATAATTTTGAACCATCCGTCTTCTGGCGCTATCCATTCACTTGAGTTATACAGTTTTGTGATTTCGCTCCACGAGGTCGGCTTCGGTGGAAGGACTTTCGGCACGATGTTTACCACCTGCCCGGAACTCCAAAAATATGAGCCTGCCGCATTTTTGAGGAAAACCGTTATGTACAAATTGGCACCATTCTTCTGCCCTACCTTTGTAAATTGCACGGTTTTCCCTGTCACTTTTGGGTCGATTTCGGCAGATGCAATCACCTCACCATCTGCCTCTGTGGTAGGCGTGCCGCCCTCTTTTTGGATTACCACATAGCCGGTCACAAAGCGGTTGACTGCCTCTCTGCCCTCTACCATCACAACAGGCAAATCAAAGCTGCCGGTGGTCGTTCCCTTTTCGTCCGTTGCGGTCAGATTTGTCACGGCTCCCGGCTCTTTGGCAGTGAGGGTAACGCTTGCGGTTGCTCCCTCCTGCTTGTCGTTGAGCTGTCCGGTCTGGTTTACGGTAAACACCCGGTAATGATATGCCTGGGTGGAAAACGGCGGCAAATCATAAAAGGTGTCGTTGCTGCCCTCATAAGCCAAATCACCGTCAATGCTGGTCGCTGGCATTTCGCCGGATTTTCGCCGCACCATGATTTTATAGGCGTTTACGTCTGCCGGGATTTTTGTTTTTACCAGTACCCTGTAACCGTACTCCGGGGCGGATGCGTCCGCTGCACTCGTCTGCGTTACCTGCTCCGGCACAATCGGCTTGAGGCTCAGGCTTGCCCTTGCTGGAGTGTCGCAGGCTGTGCCCTCCACATTTACTGTATACACCGCCCAGTGATAATCAATGCCGTAGTTGGTGCTGGTGGTATCTCGCACGGTGGTGTCCTTGCCGGTGTATACTACGGTGCCATCACTCATGCTCGCCGGTGCGCTGCCCTCTTTGCGTACTACCACAATATGGTCGCGGTACACGTCAACCGGCAGCTGGATGGTAAGCGTTGCGGCAAAGGCGTTTTTGTCGGTGGTGTCCTTTGCACTCACACTGGTGGGTGCAAGCGGCTTTTGTGCCGGGATAGTGATTTCTGCGGTGGTCGCCGACATCTGATAGTTTCCGGCGGCATTGCGTGGGAAGTAGGCAAAAATGTATTTAACTCCCGCTTTTAGTCCGTTTGTATCATCAAATGATGTAATTTTGCCGTCTGCCACCAGCACACCGTCCGTTGGTCCCACCGGTGCCACATTTTCGCCTCTGACAATCCTTGTCGCATCCCAGTCCAACGACGGGTTGATGTGGGTGCCATGGATTTTGAGCTGGGTGGCGGTGCTCTGGTTGCTCAGCTTAATGCTGCTCGGCTCAATCGGCAAAGGCAGCGGTGTACCGATGGTGCCCGGATTGCCCAGCAGGTTGGAGTAGTAGGTTTTTGCCTCGCCCGATTTGGAGCGGTACAAGGATACCTGTGCATACATACTGATGCCCGGAATCTCTCGTAAAGCGTGGAAAATGATTTTTCCTTTGCTCTGCTCCGCTACCAGTCCGATATTTCCATCCACCATCTGAGCAATGAGGTTCGGGTCCGCCTTGATAGCCAAATCCATGTTTGCAAGCACCGTCTCAGGCGGCAGCTGTGCCGTTACATCCTGGATGTAGGTCACCCCATCCGGGTCCCTGCTCCAACCGCTCTTGTTCAGATTTACTGTTGCCACCAGCAGCGGATTGTCCCAGTTCTCCCGGTCGTCCTCAGAAACATGAAGTTTCATGTCCTGAAAATGCCCCATATGAGCGGTCTGGTCCTTGTTGTGGTCGTCAAGGTCTTTAAAAGTCAAATTTACCCCATCGTAGGAAATGCTCAGATGAATGGCATCTGCATCCACTACAGAAAGCCTCATAACGATTTCCATTGGATTGGACATTCCGTTTACAACCGCCAGCTTAATCCATCCAGGAGCATTGGCATGGATGATGATATCACCGTCCTTATCGATAACGGCAATCTCGTATACCATCCAGCCGCCGACTGTAATCGGCACATTGGTTTTCGCCAAGACGGTGCTTGGGTTCGATGGGTCGAGCGTGGTAACGCACGAACCTCTCCAAACCTCATGCACCAGCTTTGTAGCGGTTCGGTCCGGGAGAACCGAAGAACCGTTTGCATCACCCAAGGCAATCTCTTTAATTTCCAGCGGAGTACCTGTTTTCAGCGCCTGCGCAATCTTTTCTCGCCCGATATTCGTGACAACCGAGTAATAAGGGCTGTCGTCCTCGGTCACAATCACACCTTGCTGAGCACGCGGTACGATTTTATCCATACTTTTTCCATCCTTTCTGCGGTTATCTTGTATCAAGGTGATACTGCGTAAAGACCGTTCCGCTCGGCACAACCTTTGTGTTGATTGGATAGGTTGCAGATTTCATTTTTCTTTCCGATATTGTACAGGTGACGAGGTTTTGCGTAAATGCGGATGATTTTAATGTAGCCGGGTCCGGCTGAAGCTCTGTTTCTGCCCGGACATGGATTCCAACACCAGCAGCAGTCAAAGGAGGCAAAATAAACACATCTCCTGCTGTGTAGTGGTAAGGGAAAGAAACGGTCAGGCTGGCAGGTCCTTCCTCATTTTCCAGATATTTTATCTTGTCCGCTCCCCAAATCATCTTGATTGCGGAGATAATATCTTTGTAGGTTGCATTGGAGGTATTTTCCAGAATTTTGTATTTAAGGTATTTGCGATAGCGCACATCGTCAATCACATCGAAATCCAGATTGCCTGCCTGAGCCGCTAAAAGTCCTGCATCCGCTCGGGAAAGCACCACAATATCGCCGATGTGGTCTAACTGTGCTCCCTGCGCCCGATCTACATCCAAAATCAGTTTCATCTGCTCCAAACAGGAAAAAATTTGCTCAAACTGCCTGTCCCAGCATTGGCACAAGGCTTCTATTTTGGGCTTTCCCCTGAACTGCCAAGGAAAATCTTTTATCATCGGCTTCATCTAAGTTCCACCTCAATCCGTTTTTCCTCCACCAGAATCCTCTGTCGCACATCAGCGGCAATGTTTTTGTTTTCCCCATACTCTCCACTTTCCGGCGTTTTTCCTGTATCGGTAGTCGCAAAGGTTTTCACATCGATATACCCAATGCCGGTTACACTACGGTACACATCACCCAGCAGCTCCTGAATAAACAAGGTCTTTCCCGGAAGGATTTCCTCGCATTGAGAAACAAGGCTTTCCTTCACAAGGTCGGCGTAGTTTGGCGGCAAGGCTTCTTTCCGGCTCGGCGTCAGCAATACTTTGAGCCAAGCATATACCGGCTGCGGACGGTTGAAACAAACCTCCACCGGCTGGCTGTCGTCGCTTGGAACCTCCACCTTTGTTGAGCCGTATGTCTGGATTCCTCCTGCCTTTTGCTCTAAAATCGCCCTCGCAATCTCCATATCAGAGCCACCGGAAACTACAACCTCGATGCTGTGCGGCGGTCTGCCGTACTCATCGGTCAAGTTTGTCTTGTTGTCGTAGCACCGCACCGATGTTACGCCCTGCACGCTGTCCAGAATGGAGGATTCGATGGAGTTTGTCATCCTTGTTGCATGGGCAGAAATACGCTTAATGTACGATTGTCTCAGCTCTGTATCCGTTTCCCTCATCCTACCAAGCACCGGTTCAATCAGATTGGTGCAGGACAAGAACCCCGGACGGTTTGTCACAATCTGCGTGATAGAGCTGCTTGGCAACTGGTATTTACCAAACTCCTGAGATTCAAACGTAATCAGGCTGGAAACGCTTGCTGTCGTCATGTTTTCACTCAGTAGAAGAACGTTGCTCTTCTGGATGTTTTTATCCTCAATCAGCAATTTCCCTTCCTGTATGGTAGCGGTATAGTTTTCCTTTGAGAGTTTATCCGCGAGCCCTTGCAGGATATTCTGCTCCCTTGGGTCCTCGCCGCTGCTGACGCTGTACAGTTCCCCGTTGATTCCGATGGTGTAAATATCGTTCCTGCCAACGGAAATGATTTTGATGGCTGCCTTGTTGAAGGATTGACGGGTAATCGCCTTATCCTCCGAACACAAAAACAGGGTCGGTGGCTGGGTAATAGAGGAAATCAGCGTGCCGGCTGGAATGGCAGAACCATCGTCCCCGGTGCAAAGGATGCTGTAAAAAGTCTTTTGGTTGGCAATTCGCCGCAATCCAGCAAACTGCACCGCATTATCAAGGCTGATTCCCTGTGCGCTGGATGGGTAGAATGAGTGGTACACCTCCTGCATCACTTCCCACAATTCCGCCAGCCGGTCCGCCTGCACTGTAAGCAGGACGTTCAAAAAGGATTCTGGATTTTCCATCGTATTGAATCCCCATGCCTTGGATAGCTCCTGATGCTCCTCTTTGTAGATAACATCCATCCTTTTGGGGATAAATCCTGTTGGTGTTACCCCGTAATTAGAGCCCATCAATCATCACCTCCTCTTCGATTGCCCCTTGCGTTGTCTGCACCCTGAAAGTAACCGTGCAGATTCGCAGACGTTTGTTAATTTGAATCCTAATATCTTCCACCCCAACCACCTCCTCCACGCTCAAAATCTGCTCGCGGAACAACTGCTCAATCACAGCCATGTTGGGGTTTTTTACAAAAACCTCGCTGAAGTACGGAAGCCCCAAAAGGGAACCAAACTTCCATTCCCCCAAAAACCAGCGCAGCCGTATTAAAATAGCCTGTCGGACAGAATCCGTCAGGCTAATATCTCCGCTGGGGGTAAGGTATAAATCCCCGTTTTTATCCAAAAGAAGGTCCTTCAATCGCCAGTCTTCCTTTCCTGCTACGCGCTTGGCGGACCAGATGTTCCGTCTCCGCTCGTGACATCGGTATGTGTATGATTTTTCAGGCTGATTCCGGCACCAATTACATCTCCCTGTGCAGTGATTTTCCCGCTTACTGTGAGGTTTCCTATCAAATCTGCGCCACTTCCAGTAATAGTTAGGGTAGTTCCTGCATTTTTCAGCGTGATTGTTCCACCCTTCATCTGCATAAACTGGCTGTCGTTGCGCTTTATCAGCACTTCGTTGTTGGAAAACATGGCACGAGAATCCTTCTGCCGAATGATGATGGCATCCTTGCTCTGAGATTCCTGCATCAGGGCGTTAGGTTTTCGGCATACACCCATGATGGCAATGGCATTTGTCAGGTCATGCTTTAAGTCCGGCAAACCCTCGCCCCCACTCCTCCACGCATCCAGTGCCTGCTCGGAAAAGAGGAGCAAGCACCCGTCCCCCGGCTTTACCGGGAAACAGATGCAGCTTTCCTGCGTGCTGCTTTGCTGGAAGTGCACTGGGACCTTTGCAATTTGTGGGTAGTCAATCTTCTGCCCGTCCGGGCGCTTGATTTTCCCGATAGGTTTTACAATGGCGGTACATTTGGCTGCATCGAAAGAAACAATCTCCCCGGGAATACAGGTATGTACCCCGTCCAGCGATTCTTGCACCGATTCCTTTAACTGCTGTACAAATTTTTGAATCATGTTTCTGTCTCCTTAATATGATACGTATTGATTTTACACGTATGATATGCTATCATAAAGTTAGTAGGGAGGGATTGCCACAATGCCGCTAAAACCACGAGAAATGGAAAAAATAATCCTTGATGATGGCTGGATTTTTAAAAGTCAAGAAGGCTCTCACAGACATTACGTACACCCCACAAAACCCGGAAAAGTTACCATTCCCTTCCATCAAGGAAAAGAGCTGAATAAAATAACCGAAAAATCAATCCGAAAACAGGCGGGGATTCAATAACCCCTGTCCGCTTGATTCTATTTAAGGAGGTTTTGTTATGTTATCAATCTATCCTGCTTGCTTCTTCCGAGAAAACAATCAGTATTCCGTTATCTTTCCTGATTTAAACTGGCTTGCAACACAAGGCGACAGCTTTCAGGAGGCGATGGAAATGGCAGTTGATTGCTTGGCAGGTTATCTTTATTCCTGCCAAAAAGACGGGGAAGAAGTTCCCCCTCCGTCCGCATTGTCCGATATTTCTCTTGAAGAAATCGCAAAAGAATTGGATATAGATTCTCCTATGGGCGAATCCTTTGTCAGTATGGTATCTGTTGACGTTGCGTCCTATGCAAAGCAACACTTTGCCAAATCCGTCAAAAAGACACTCACCATTCCCGCGTGGTTAAACGAACAGGCGGTTGCTAGCGGCATTAACTTCTCCCAAACCCTGCAAGAGGCTCTTACCTATAAATTGCAGCACAGATAACTTTGAAAAAGGAAGGCACTATTTTTCGGTGCCTTCCTTCTTTACTCTTTTTTTCCTTTTTCGTAACGAAGGATTTTGTTGATAAAGTATACCTGACCTTTTCCCGTTACCTTCGGCGTTTTACTCACATGGATATGTCCATCGCTATGTGTAATGCAGGTTTCTTTAATTTCAAACAACCCCAGCTCCATTGATTTCTGGGTTGGCATATTGTAATCGCTGCCCTGTCGCCTGATTAAGTACCCGTTCTGCCTCATCCATTCAAACAGTCGATTTTGTCCCATCTTGATTCCGTTTTGTTTGAGCAGTTTTGCCAACTCTCCAATCAGAATAGAATTTTTCGATGTCACCACCGCATCGGTAAAGATAACTGCCGACTTCTGTTCTTCTATCTGTTTTTGTAGGGCTTTCCGCTGCTCCCTCTCTGCTTTGATTTCACTGAGCAATCGGATTGCCGTGTCTGGGTCAGCCAACATCTGTTCCACTGTGCTTTGTGTCGCATACATTCCGTGTTTTCGGATAGATGGTATCACCTCGCTTGTCACCCAGCGCTTAAATTTCTTTGCAGTCGGCAGTTTACTGGACAACACCAAGCTGTATAATCCGGATTCGTTGATGATGGTGGTTTTACTTTGTCCAACAAGCAGATTCCCATTTTGGGAATCTGCTATATCCAACATTATAAAAGTCTTGTCCTCATCATCTACATGAGTTGATACAGCTTTGCTTGCATTTGCGTAACCTAAAATTTCAGCCACATCTTTTCCGACAAACCACGGTTCGCCGTCCTTCTCGATGGTGCGGATTTCTCCAAATTCTGAGTTTTGAAAAATCTGTAATTCGTTCATCTTTACACCCCTCCCATTCTTTCCGAATATTCTTTCATGTTTTACCCCGTTTCCACAATCTGCGCCGTACACAGCCAGTCCCCTGCCATGTTGTCGCCCTCGAGCTTAACCGATTCTACGCGGAAAATACCGTTTGCCGCCTTGCTTTGCAGCTGTATCAAATCGTTTACTCCAATGGCGGCATTGAGGAAATATCGAATCTCCCAACCTGCCTGCGCCTTGTTTTTAGAACTGTTGTCCTGCGCATTTCCGGAGTTCTTTTCCGATTTTGTCAGCTTTTTCGGACTTCCGATTAACCCGGTTTTGGAGGAAATCAGGTGCGCAACGGTAGAAATCGGTTCGTTGGACTTTGTCACCTGAATCACTCCGTTTTGAATGGTCCATGTCAGATTGTTTGAGGCGCAAACCTTGTCCAACACATTTTTGGCAAGTCCCACATAGCTGTAGCTTTCCAGCGGTTTAAAGCTGGCACCCGGAGAAAAGGTGATAGGCAATCCCATCTGTCCGGCTGTATCCTGCAAAATCAGTTTGGAGTCGGTCGATTGCAGATAGCCTAATGTCACATAGCTGTCCCGCAGTTCTTTTCTCCCGTCCAGCACATCAATAGTTGTCTTTTGGTCCGCTCCATCACCCTCTGTCACGACATTGGTGACAGTTCCTGTGAGGACCATCGGGGTATTCCCTCTGTACCCCGCATTGAGAGTGACAATACAATCCTTTTCCTCCAGCGCCGCTTTATGAGCTGGGTTCAGGTTCCAGATTGAGATTTTCGCAGTATTTGGGCTTGCGACATCCGATTTTTCCACAGAAAACTGGATGTGTAACTCATTGGTTCCAAATCCGATTCCTCCCGCCTGTCCTGCCGAGAGCTGATAAGCTCGAATCCAGTTATTCAAGCAACTTCCCTCCCAGCGTCAAAAAATCTTCCTTTGGGAAAAAGATAAACTGAGCACGATTCTCCTTGAAATCATCTCGTCCAATGTTTTGCTTTGTGGATAACGCGCCAAACAGCCCTTCTGGCAGTCCATGGCAGAGGGAGAAGAAATTAAGCGGCGAATTTGGAACAATTTTGATTCCCTGCACATACGGATTCCGATTGTGGTCGAAGATTCCGAATGTCCAGTAATCCCCCGAGAAATTGTAGCTGAAGCGGATGAGGTATTCCTTCCCAGCCAGAACAACACGCGAAAAGCTGTCGTTATAGTCTGGAACGGTAATTACAGTAATCATTTAACCCCTCCCCACAATCCCACAAGATTTTCTACTCCACTTTCAAATCCTTCCTTGCCGAACAGCCCTGTCATTGCCTGATGGGCGATTGAGCTTTTTCCGCCTCCGCTCAAACTGTCAGAAGTGCTGCTATTGTTACCCACAACAGTACTGCTTGCCCCTCCTGAGCTCCCGTAAGGTGTTGTGCTTGCAGTGCCGGCGGTTGTCCCGGTATCTCCGCCGCGCCCATATTCGGACGGAATGGTAACGGTCTTTGCTGCCGTTGTCTGCACCTCTTTGAGTGTAATCGGAATCTCCAACGATGTTTTCGTCGATACATCATACGGCAAAGAAAGGCTTGTTACACCCATGTTTTTAAAAATACCTTTTGCAGAAGTAACGGTAATCAGCTCGCGCTTTGCGTACAGCTCCTGAAATCGGGAAGCGACCTGCTGAACTCTCCCCGGTGAAGCGTGCGAGCGAAAGGTTATCGGCGTATTGGTGACAATCACGGTAAGACTCAACGTTTTGGGCTTTTGAATCATCGTATCCTGTACCGAAAAACCCTCTTCTACAGGATAATCCGGGATTTCCATCTCTAAAGAAAGTTCATGATGAATCAGCGCGTCGCACTCGATACCGCCGATATTGACCGGTTGAGGTTTCATCTTTTATCCCACCTTTTTAGTATCCCATTGCAAAAGCTCTTGCCGCTTCGTCCGAACTGTCATTCACTGCCTTATTCATCTGTTCTGCGCCCTTTTGCTGCATTTCTCGGTCAGAGCCGTTGAAGGTGTTGGTCACATTGTTTTGGATAGTCACATTGTTGGTTCGGTTGCTGCCCCCAGTTGAATTTGCTACAGTGACAGGTTCCGGGTCTTTGGAAAACAGACCTGATACATAATCCCAACCTTTTCCGATTGCATTTCCAACTCCGCCAATCAGTTTTCCTAGAGGGGAGTTTGCGATTGTATCTATCAAATCCTTTGCCTTTTCCTTTAAATTTCCAAACCAGTCCATAACACTGCGAATGGTTTTTCCAACCTTTTCGCCCGCTTGCCACACCTTCTCGGTGGACCATGCAAAAAATTCCCCCAGTTTTTCCAAACCTTTTCCGAGCAAATCCGCAATCGTGGAAATCAACGAGCCAAGAAAAGAAATAACCCCTCCGATGGTTTCTCTGACAGCGTCCGCATCAATCCCCATCTCCTCCAAAAACTCACCGATAACGCTGGCATCGCCTCGCATAAAGTGAATCAAATCGTCGATGGCAAGGGCAATCAGCATGATAACTGCTACCAGTGCAAGCGTTTTGAGGTTTGCCATGGTAAGCAATCCGCCGAGGCTCTTGAAGAAGCCGAGAATTTTGCTGGCGTTGAGTGCAAGCCAGATAGAACCTGCCGCCATCGCAAGCAGTTTCAGCAGGTTTTCCATACCACCCACTTTGTCTGCAATTTTGTCGATAAACGCAACTGCCTTGTCCAGCCACCCTAGCAGTTTGGAGAAGAAATTTACCAGGAAAGCGGATAACTTTTTGGTAAGTCCGTACTGACTGTTTACCTTATCCACCCACAATCCCCATTGATTGCGAATGTTGAGCAGCGCATCGGAAAGGTTCATGTCCAGTTCGTTAAACGAAGCGTTGATGGTGTCTGCATTGTTGACAATCGCATTTTTCAGGGCAGACAAACTGATTTGCCCTTGCGATGCCATCTCTTCAAACCGTTCTTTGCCGACACCAAGCTCCTTTTCCAGCAGTTTCACCGCTTCCGGCGCGTTCTCCAATAACTGGCTGATTGTTTCGCTGTCTACCTTTCCTTTTGCAAAGGATTTGTTGATTGCTTCCTGCAAGGCGGCGGTTTCTTCGTTGGATTTTCCGGCAGCCTTAAACAGTTTGGAGGTGAGCTGCGCATAGTTTGCCGCTTCTTCCACAGAACCGAACAACTCTTTGTTCTCCTGCACCAGATTGCCCACAAACTTCGCAGTATCTCCGTAGGAAGTTCTGCTTGCGTTGGCAGCCTGTAAAATCTGCTGCTGAATGGCGCTTTGTTCTCCCATTCCTCGGGTGGCATCTCTGATTCGGTCGTTGATTCCGTTAAACTCCTCCGAGATTTGCTTGAGCTGAACCAGGGAAAAACCCAAACCCAGCATACCGGCAATTTTTCCCATTGTTCCCACAATCTGTTGATAAGTGCTTTTCACCTTTTCTGCGGAAGTATGGTGTTTCTTTACAGACGCAACAATTTGCTTGCATTTCCCCAAAACCTTATTAAGGACATTGAGAAGAAGATTGTTTTTCTTTTTCCCTTTTTCGGTTTCGTTTGTATTATTCTTATTAACCCGAAAAATCTTATCCAAAATACTTTTCAAGTTAAAATTCGCCGATACATTTTGTTGGGTATTTTCGTTTATTTCCCTTTGAGTGTTTGAAATCTGCTCCTGCTTTTGTTCTTGTTCTGTAAGCGTTTCACTGATTTGCTGTTGGTTTTCCAGAATTTCTTCTGTTGTTCCCTGCTGTTCCCTGAGTTCTTCCGAAATCTGCTGCTCTGTCCCCAATGCGGACCGATTTTCCGGTTTTTTAGGCAGCGGCGCGCTTTCCACACCGGACTGCACAGTATCTACTTTTATTTCTGCCCGCAATCCGCGAAGCGCTGTTTGCCAACGCTGTTTGGCTTTTTCAACCGTTTCCTCAGCCTTCTTGAAAGACGCATCGTCAATCTCAAATCCTATCGCAATCGCTATATCCCGTATGGTCAATCTCTCACCCCCTCCTCATTTCCTCTGCCTGAATCCGCTGTATATCCAAATCGCGGATATACAGCGCATACAGCTTTAGCGCCTCGTCCAGTGAATAGCAGGTTTCCAGCTCCCACTTGGACGCAAGCCCAGCTTTGATGAGAATGTACATCCTCAGCTCTAATTCTCCGAATTGCGTTGTGTCAAAATGTCCGTATCGTTCGGGGTCATCGGCGATGTCGGTTCCCGGACGAGCTTTCCAAACAGGGGACCGAGTTTCCCGAAAAAACCTCCGAAATTCTCCCTTAAAACATAAAACGCCAGCAAAAACATATCCTGAATCTCCGCACAGAAAATTTCATCTGCCGTTTCTTCAGTCAGATATTCTCCGCTGTCTTTTATGACAATGTTTTTGGAGCAAAGCAGCTTTTTGAGCAGCAATTCTATCTTGTCGCCGCTTATCATGGAAAATGCGGTAGAAATCTGAGGTGCCGCTTTCATAACATCATCATCCAAACTTAGCTTCTGATCCGACAGCAACGGGGCAAGCGCCCCCATTGCCGGCAGCAGCAGTCCCGCAAGCTCTCCTGAAAGGTTTGCTGCTGTAAACGCGCCAAAAGGATAAATTAAAAATTTCATTCCTTTTAGTTCCGCTTCTTTTCCTTCGATTCGTCTGCTGTAATTGCACTGCACTATACACTACCCCTTTCCGAATCTGCGGTGTAAAGAATCCACTGCCTGTTTCCCGCTTTTCGTCCGAAATCGCTGTTTGGGGTCTTTGCCACCCACGCTTCTTCTGCGGAAAGAAGGACTTCCCCGTTTCTTTTCTTGATTAAAAGGGGGAAAGTCTGCAATTCTCCGTCCCGCAGGCGCTGTGCCAAATTATTTAAAATTTTGTTTGCCTTCACACCGTACAGATTGGTAATCGTCACTTTGGAACAAGGATTCGGGTCAAGGGATGTTACAACCGCGCTGTCACAGCCCGAGGTTGGCGCTGCTTCTTCTGCCATGTCCTCTATGGTCAGAAAGGCATCGTCCGCATATCCAGTCAGGCTAAACGGACCAAACCCGATTAAAATATCTTTGCAGTTGTAAACTACAAATTCCTTCATATTTTACCTCCTTAATATTCTAACGTTCCGCGAACTTCAACAAAATGAACTGCGCCTGCCAGACGGGCGGTAAACTTGCAGCCTTTCAGCTGTCTGCTTGCCCGTTCTGCTTGAGTCAGCTCTCTTGCCAACGGTACGGTTACGGTAAATCCCGGAACAGCGTTGCCGTCCTCGTCATACTCGGTCGGCGAAATGCCACCCATCTTCTGTCCGCGCTTGAGTGCATAAATCATCTGGTTTTCCACCAGTGCAATACCTCCATCCGTGTATGGGATTTTGGGATTGGTAACAAACAGATTGTAGATGCAGTTCTGCATGAAGGCTTTCAGCCACCACATAAACCGAACTGTATCAATCCATTCTCCGTTTACTGTTTTTCCTCCCTGCGTGATTGCCTTGCCGCCGTACTCGGTAAAGTAGGAGATATTCTTTTCTTGCAAAGTGCTCATCTGTGTAGCGGTAAGTTCTGCCACAGATACACCATACAGGGATTTGAATGCCCATGTTTCACTACCCGGCTCAAAGGAAAGGCAGGAAACGGCAAACGCCACGTTCATGTACTTGTTTGCTTCTGTTTTGTTCGGGCTGTAAATTTCAAAGCTGTTCTGATAGGTGCTTGTTTTCAGGCTGCTTGCCTGCTCAACTGTGGTAAAGCAAGCCATCTTCTCGTGAGCTTCCGCCCACTTTGCAATGTCCTCATGCTTCGTTTTCTCAATCCCTGCCGGGCAAATTACAAACCACTCGGTGTTTGCCGATGCTCGCTCCAATGTATCGCTCAGAGCCTCTGGGGTTTCCAGATTCTTTACATTAGCCGCTACAAAAATCTTGGACGGGTGAGGCTGCTGGGAAAACGCAACTGCCGCCGCATCGTAAACAGCTTCGCCCTCTACCCATCCTGCTGTTTTTACCCCCTCCAGAGAGGTGTAGACTCCGATTGCCTTGTAATCGTCCAGCTTTTTGGACGTCGGTTCCGGACCAACAATCAGGATGCTTCCAAAGCCGGCGATTCCGGTTGCCGGAGCTGCAATCTGAATCTGGATATCAACAATATCGCTTAAATTAGTGCTCATTAAGCCTGTGCCTCCTTGCTATAGTTTACTTCTGCACTTTCAAACCAACCGCTTGTGTCAGCAGCTTGCTCGCTGGTGCCTCCCCCGCTCGGTGTCGGTACAGTGCTGTCCTGCCCTGCCGATGGTGTTGTACTGGAATGTCCATACACATCTTCCACAAAACTGATGGAAAACTCCTGCATTGCCCGATACTCATATTTTGCATCGTTGAGCAAAGCGCTGACATCCACCGTGCTTCCCTCCTCCTGCAAACAAATATCGTGCTCCTCTAAAAAATCCTGCCCGGCATCTGAGCCAAGGTAGCGGATAAACCTCTGGAGGTCGCTAACAGCTGTATTTCTGGGAGGAGGTGCGCTCATTCCGGGCTTTCCGACACCTTTTCTGCCGCTAGTATACAGGTTCAGGACAACCCGCCCTGTGCAGTAATACCGCTGGGAGATTTCTGTCTCTCCCGATTCGTCTGGGTGGAGAAAATGCGAAACGTCTGTTAATTTGAGGGCAACAAAAGGATAGGGAGGTTTGACTTGGTTGGTCTCACACCATCGGACGGTTGCCCCTGCAAAATATCGCCGCACCAGCTCCTCCACCTTCAGCTGTGCTTCTTCTGTTGTCACATCCTCACTCCTTCCTGCTCTCCTGCCGGCAAGACTACCCACTGGCACTCCCAGTGCCCGATTGGAGTATGCTGCCACTGGGAAGCCTGCTCACATTCGTACCATTCCCCTTGATAATACAGGCGGTCCGCTGGGGTGCCTACTTGCTGGTTTACGGTATGTATCTCTGATTTTCCAAAACTTTTCACCCTGCGAAGGGAGCGTTCTCCCTCTGGCAAAGCTTCCAGTTCCCGGGCGTTCAGAGATTGGATGTTGAGCCGTACCGCAATATCCCGATATGGGTGGCATCCATCCTGGTCCGCCTTTCCGTAGCGGCGGATGGTGTACTGAGAAGAAAACATCAATCATACTCCCCTTTCTCGCAAACGGTATATGAGATACTGTCCCTCATCGTTCTGGTATCAATCAGCGGATGGTCGTGCCCCTTGCGCTTGATGGTAGAGGGTGCATTCGGGACAAACTGTCCTTCGTCAATGCGTTTTTGTACCTTTTTTTGCACATCGGTTCCTATCTCCCGAAAAGCCTGCTGCGCCTTTTCGTTTCCGCGCAGCACCTTCGCCGCTTCGGATACAGCCGCTTCCCTGATTTCTTCCTCATGTACCTGTACCGTCTGCGCAAAAAATGGGCGGGCGGGTATAGTGCTTGTGCCAAGCTCATTGTATAAAGCAATATCCACAAGGTCGGTTTGAGAGGAGGTCCCGTTATGCCGTTTTCCTTTCTTCCCTCGCTTTAATCCGACACGCACCTGTTTTTCGGACAGCTTTTGCAGCTCTTTCAAAAATCGCTTTCCCTGCGCAGTCACTTTGTCATGCCCTGCCATCTCAATCCCTCCGAACCATAATGGGGATAATTGTCTGTTTTAATCGCAGGTATTCCATCCCATAGGTTGTAAGGGAGAGGGAGGATTCTGCGCCGGCAACACCTGTGTTATTGCCAAAAGAAACAGAGGTCGCACCCTCCGTATAGGACACAACCCCTGTTCTATCAGCAATATTTCCAAATGCTCCCTCCGCACCCAATCCCGCCATCTTCATCCGGTGGGCCGCAAGGTAGGCTACTGCCTGCTCGTATGCCGCGCCAAAGGCGCTCTTGCTCACCAGCGGCTGGGTCAGGTCAAGCCAGGTCTGCAAAACCGTATCCTCCAGCTCCTCAAACTCAGGGGCGATGGTGCGCAGCAGTGTCAGCAGCTCCATAACGATTCCCCCCTTATTTTTTCGCGGCTCCCCTTTTGGCTTCTGCGTTGGAAGGCTCTCCGGCTGGAATTTCAGCAGGAGATGGTTTTTCAGTTGGAACCTCCGATGGAGTTACTTTTTCATCAGATTCCGCGTTCTTCCTTGCGACTTCTACCGCCCCACGGTCTTCCAGGAAGGAAACAATAGGATTGTTTTCATAGGCTTTCGGCAGCTCACCGCTTTCGCCTGGAAGCAGCATCATACTGCCCAGGTGGATAATCTTGCCGCTTTTGTTGGTGATGATATTCATCTATGTTTCCTCCTTATACGCCTACCGCGATGATGGCGGAGAGCGGGTAGTAGATCATGGCGCCAACCACGCGGGCTTCGCATGGTACTACGATTTCCAGATTCTTGTTCTGAGCTGGATGCTGATAAAATGGCATCGGGATTTCGATGGAGAGTTTTTCCACATTGTTGGTATACAGCAGCGCAACACCCTTGCCATCGCTTGGTTTTGCGTATGGATTGCTCTCTACTGCGGTTGCGTTGAGCTCCGCACAAGATACAATCGTGATACCGTCAAGGTTATCCTGGAGATATTTCAGCACGGAAATACCGGTATCAGGGATTCTTTTGACAGAGAGGTCCAGATACACATCGGACGGAATTGCCAGCGTATCTGGATGCTCGGTGTTCTGGGTAGCGGCGTTGACCTGTGCGATCATGCCGGAAACGTCCTTGATAATCTCATCTACGGTTTTGTTCTTCCAATCTGCTTTGCTCGATGCCCCATTTGGCAGGGAATACAGAGGAATGTCATTGTTTTCGGACAGGATACCAACAAGGTTATTTTCCTTGTCGCCCTTCCATGCAACCGAGTTGGTAAAGCGGTCGATCGCGTATCTTGCTGCGGAGCCTTTTCTTGCATCCAGTCCCTTGCCTGCCAGTTTGGAGGCTCTCATATCCTGTACGCTATACCCGTAACTGGCACCAATGCCCTTTACCAGCGCGGTTTTGGGCTGCCCCTTTACATCTGCACGAGGCAGGTCGGTGGCGTAGTTGCCGATGATTTTGGCAAGACCGGTAGGCTCATATCCGTAGTAGGTTACACTCTCTGCACCCTCTGGCACCTCATGGGTAACAGGGAACATTTTGAGGGCAGTGAGTTCTGGGAAAACTTTGTCGTAGGTTTTGACCTTTACAAAATCAAGCTCCCTTGCAAAGTAGACGCTGGCATCCTCGGCAGCATCAAAATTCATCTGAGGGTTGCTGGCAAGGCTGGCGGAAATGCCAGAGTTTTCAATCGCCTTGCGGTCCTCTGCGCTGAATGCGGTGTGCTGTGTTTTGTTCATCATTTCTCCTCCTTATTTCTGTGCGTAAAGCTCGATTGGTGCGATATTAGATAAATCCTTCTCACCCAAAAAGCGCGCGTTAAGTTGCAGGGTATTTGCGCTGTCCGCCGCAGTTTTGAAGCAGCCAAGACCAGCGCCGTTGATTACCAGATATACAGGGTCGCCATATTTGGGTTTTACGCCATCTACGATGCGCACCCAGATTCTGCCGGAGTGCATCACGCTGACGGTGCTCTTTGCCGCTACGGAAACATCGCCCTGTGCGTCCATTTCCCGTACATCTGCCATGATGATACCCTCGAACTTGTCGATAGTAGCACCGGTAGCGGGAAGTTTCACTGTTTTGCCGGCTGTTTTGCCCTGAACAACGCCCATACCAAATTTAAGCCCGGCAGCCTCGTTCATGCGGCTGTCCACAACATGGTCAGTCAGGTCGTACAGTCCGCCCGCTACACCAGCAGGGGTAGACTGGGTGTAATTGGTCCACATGCTCATTACTTGTTACCTCCATCCATTTTTTCAATCATTCTTCTTCTGGCTTCATTCTGCCCGTCAACCGGCTTGTTGTGGGCGGAATCACCGCGGAACATCTGCTGGCGCTGATAATCTACGTCCTTTCTTTTGCCGACACTTTCTTTGGCAATATCAAACATTGCGTTGATGTAGGCGATATCTTTGCCATCCAGACGGATGTTCGGGTGCACCTTTTTGATGATGGCTTTCTTGGCATCCATCGGTTTCATTGTCTCGATACCATCCAGATTGAGCTTGTCCCCCAAACGAATCAATTCGATTTTCTGATTGACATAAGCGTCGATGCTGTCCATGTTGAGAGGATTCTCCTGGGGTTCCTCTTCATCGGCATTTGCTTCGGCGGTTTCACCCTCGCTGTCAGTTTTTGCTTCTTCCTCAGCGGATGCCTCGTCAAAGTCAATCTTTGCCTGAAGCTGTGCAATAAAGTCCAGCAGTTTCTGAATATCTTCATCCTGCTGTGCAATCACACCGGATGCCTCATCCATTGTCTCGCAGTCACCGGAAGCGTCCCTGCGGTCACGGCGGTCTTTTACCTCCTTCACCGGGTCAGCCTCGTCCTCATCTGTGGTCTGCTCATCTGGATTGGTGCCCTCATCGGTGGTTGGATTGGTGTTTTCCATCCGCTGTGCCTGTCTCTGTTTGTACTCTTCCACCAGTCTTGCAATTTCCTCCGGTGTGAGTCCGTCTTTTCTTGCTTTTGACATTTGGTTTCCTCCTTGTTCTTCCCCGTCAATGTTCAAACGGGCTTGCTCTCCCGCCCTTGCCTTTTCAACAAGAGCAAGGTGGTTGATTTGGATATTTCTTTGGATTGCGTCATAAGGCTGTCCGTTCCATACTCCGGGCGTTTCATCCGGCGTTTGGGTGTATCCCAGCGACAGTTCACGCAATCCATAGTCCAACGATTCTGCATCATGTATCACAATCTGGGCGCGGACATTGTCTCCATCCTGGATCCCCTCGCTCAAAATGGTGCCAATGTGCTCCTGCTGTACATTGTCCACATCAACAAGCCCCGCCTCGTGAGTGAGGATGACGGGCTTGCCTTTGTAACTCGCAAGGCTTTCGGCAGCAAAAACTTCCTCCGGCAGCCGCAGTTCCCTGCGGATAGTGCCATCTGGATTGTGATACTCAAAAATTCCCACCCTTGTCAGGATGGGATTATCAATCAAATACCCCTCTGGTGTGAAATAGGTATCACTCAGAGGGATGCTATCAAATCTTTGTTCCATCGCTACTCCTTTTTCTCATACGGCACAACAACATTTCGAGGAAATACCGGGATTGCAGTGCACCGGCACCCATAGTCCTCCCCCGGATGGCAATGCCGCCCAGTTCTCGGGTCCGAGAGCGGCGGGGAATCCCACGAGAATTTATTCCCGTTTAGCTTTCTGTGCTGATTGCGGACTTTGGAATCATTTTTTGAGGACCAGATATATTCCCGCACCCCCGCGTCTTTTTGCTGCTGCATGGTTAAGCGGGACTGCAATTTCCCGACCTGGTCCCGCGCAATAAACTTTGCTTTGCTCTGACTGACTTTGCAGGTGTGGCGGATGTGCTGCGCCATCTGCTCGGTGGTGGCTCGGTTGATGATGTCCTCCCACAGAATATCCCTGATTTGCCGGACAAGCTCCTGCGGGATAGAGGAAATCATCTGCATATTCTCCCGAAACCACTGTTCCAGCAGTTCCTTGTAGAATGTTTCGTCATAATATCCCGAAAGGATTTTCACTCCCAGCGTGCGTTCCACCGCCTTGCTCCATCCGCGGTTTACTGCGCTGCGAACCAGGTATGCCGCTGTTTTCAGCTGCTCTTCCAAATCAGAACCGTCCTTTTCCTGTTCTTCCTCGGTTTTCAGGTCGTTCATCATCTTGGTAAGGTACAGGTCAATCAGCTGCATCAATCCAACCGCGTCATCGGTGCGCAAATTTTGATTTTGTTCTTTTTCAATGGCTTTCAGAATTTTGGGAAGCCAACGAAGAACAATCTTATCAAATCGCCGGTATAAATTCGCAAACGTCTGTGAATACTGCCGCTCTGCCGACATAGCGTACTGCGGGGTATGCTTTGACTTTAAGGTATCGTGCCCGTAAAACTTGCGTCGGATTTCCTCCTGCAAGGCAGTTCGGTACGCAAGGTCATTCACAAGTTCCACCTCTTTTCGGGTATGAAAAAAGGACGGTGCAAAAGCATCGTCCTTAACAAAAATCTGTTCTGTTTTAATGACCAAACAGGCTGTTCGGTCCGCACCATTTGGAAACAATGGAGGTCGGTTTGCCTTCTCGTAAACAACGCTCTAATTCTTCAGTATAAATCTGCGCTGCGCATTTATCTCCCACTCGGTCAAAATCTGCATAGTTAAATGAAATAAATGGTTCTCCAAACCTTTTTCTGTATTCAATTTTTAATTCTAATACATTATGCTCTCTCATGTATGCGGAATCAACTGCTGCAACATACATTTAGATTTCTCCTCCCCATGCAGTTCTTTTATAAAGCTGGTGCAGTTTCTGTTTTAATGACCGATAATGTCATTCGGTCCGCACCACTTGGAAACAATGGAGGTCGGTTTGCCTTCTCTCAGGCATTTTTCCAGCTCTTCCTTGTATACCTGCGCTGCACACTTATCTCCAATTCGGTCAAAGTCGGCATAATTGAAAGGTATCATATATTCTCCAAATTGCTTTTTATACTCTTCCTGCAATTCCCACATTTCATCTGCCCTTAAAATATCGGCATCAATACGAGCTACATACATACTTAATCATTCTCCCCATGTAACTGTTTTTTTACTTTTTCACATTCCGCATAAATATCCGGCAAATTTTCTTGTAAAAAATTCAACTTTTGTTTATCCTGAAAAGCAAGTAAAGAATAATAATTTGCAAAGATTTCGCTTTCTTTGATTCCTTTCTTTTGCCAATATTGTTTTGAGTGCCCATATGCGAACCAATAGTTTCCCTCACATACAGCACTACAAATATCAGAAGCAAAACCTTCTGTATCTGTCTGACAAAATCTCTGGAATTTCTCAGGGTCGTTGTCAATTAACTGCTTAGAGGAACTGACTTTCTGACGGAAATTCTCATTCTCAGCCACATTAACAAACTGATTGTCAATCCGATGTGCTAACTCATGCGTGATAACAATCGACAAATCAATATCATGGAAAGATTTCCTTGATATATCGTAATAGAAAGCGTCCTTTGACGGAGAATAGCCAAATGGTGAGCTTTCCGGTAATTTCGCCGACTTAAACTCCACTGCCTGCATCATAGTCTGCAAGTATGCCTGACACGGTGCATCCATCTGTTGGGTAAACGTTTGGTAATCGTCTTGCAGCTTTTGTACGTCCAAAGTTCCGTCCGAGGTAATATAGTTTTTGGTCGGCATACTGTCGGAGGGCAGTTTCCTGCTCTCTGCCGGCTGCGGTGCGCTTTCTCTTTGTCCGCGTTCAGAACTTTCCTCGGCTTGTTTGGGCTGATTGTTCTCCGAAGTTCCCTGTTGCTGTGACGGTTGTTCGCCTTGTTTGTTTTGTTCTTCTTTTTTTCTGTTTGAGGACCTTTCCCGTTGAGATTCTTTCGGCTTTTCTTTTGATTCCTGTTTGGAAGAAGAGCCTCCGCCCTCTCCCGAACCGCCGACCTTTCCCGGGCGACCCTCATGGTTAAAATTTCCGCTGTCCTCCCCGCCGTCCTCGGCGATGACATCCTTGGCGATGACGTCCTCGGCAGCTCCTGATTTCATTATACCACCTTGCCGCCCTGGTTGTCCAGTGGGTTCCAAAGCTGGATTATCATTTGCTCGCAGTCCTTCCAGCAGCGCCGCCCAGCCTTCCTCCTGCGGGTTTTCCGTCTGATTATCGAGAATACTTTCAACGTCCACCTGCTCGTCTTTGGCAAGCGCCTGACGCACTTCCTCGGGCTGTATCGCCTGCATATCTATGTAGAGCTGTGCCGTTTGTGCCGCTACCTGTGCCCGCTGGGCTTTGGTAAGCTCTACGGTTGCCTTTTCCGTCTCACTCAAGCTCCATAACGGCTTGAAGGTTGGTTTGATATTTCCCGGGTTCTCGATGCTTCCATCATAAACCCCTGCCTGCACAATCGCTTTTATCAGGGTGCGGATATTTTTCTTGAGCATCCGCTTTTGGATACCTTCCACAAAATTGTAGTAGTTTTCCAAATCGCTCTCACCGGTTGCATTTTCGCCGGCGGGGGAACGCCCAAACAGGATGGTTTGTGGGATGCAGGTAACTGCCGATAAGAGGTTGCAGGTACTTTCCAAAATTTCCTTCGCTCCGGTCATCTGGAAGGTTTTGAAATCGTAGTCCTCACCGTCCATATCCACTGCGATGGAATTGAGCATCCCGCGCGCCTGGTCGATCACATTGAGCCGCTTGAGCACCGCTGTGTCCCCGCCCTCGGCGGCGAGGGTGCTTTGAAGGTTCTTCTGTTTGTATACCGGCTGCACGCTCTTTTCAATCATGTTGGCGGCATTGGTGTGTGTTTTTAGCGCCCGGGACAAATCCTTGTGGATGCGAATATACTCCGGCAATCCCCAGTAATAATACTGCTGTGCTGCCCCGTACTCCGGCAAACTGCCGTTTTTAAAAACTAAGCACCTGCTGCGATGCACTCGGAAAGTGCCGCCGTAGGTGCTGGATACATCGAAATATTCTGCTTTCCCAGTCCGGTAGGTATCTGGGTCCGGCTGAACGATTGCCCGTTCATATACTCGCAGCTCCTCCACTGATCGGACGTCCTGCCAGTTCACCGGCTCTTCCAGTCCGCCGCCATCGTCCAGAAGCATAACGATGATGGAGCCGCCAAACAGCCTCGCCCAGCGGATTGCCGTTACAGCCTTTTCCTCCCAGTCCAGCCGGTCAAGTGCGTCGTCTAAAAATTCCCTCAAGTCCGCATCCGAAACATTGTATTCCATGCCGTGTTTCAGTGCTTCCTCTGCCGGTCGGTCGATAATCTTGCTGAATAAACCGTTGTACTGGTACTTTTCCGCAAGGTCATAGTCGGGTATCCACACTTCCCCCGTCTGCGCTGTCTGCGACTGATACAGCCGCATAACATCAGAAAACCCGTCTGCTCTGTATTCCAATTCTTTCCCTCCCTTTTAAATCAATCCTTCCAGACTAAAGGAGGAAGAATTGTAATAGGTGTTTGCCTGCGTCTGCGCGTCCACCTGGTCATCGTTCGCCCCGTTCGGAAAAGCGGTATGCTCTTCCACAAAATCATGCACCCAGGGCGCGATAGACGGGTCGGGCAAAAATACATTGCCTGCCTCGACTACTGCGGTTACGGCATTGGCGCGCACAATCTTGCCGCCCTCCGGCTCCACCGGAATCAGACCCGGAATTTCTTTTCGCAGTACATCAATGACCGCCGTTCCGTTTGCCTTATCCTCCACGAGCTTGCGGACTGCCTGCGGCCATTTTGCAGACAGGGAACGGATCGCGTAAAGCGTTTCGGTAAAACTCATGCGTCCACGCGCCTGATCGAGCAAGTAGCGGCTGCTTCCCTTTCTCGCCCAAACCTGCCCCACCACATAGTCGGAGGACTGAGCGTCCTTGAAGGTGCAGTCCCAGGACTGCACAAAATCATAAAGACCGTCCGGCAGTACCTTGTAGTAGTTCCACCATTCTCGCTTGAAGGTGCCGCCTTCGCCCGGTGTGGGGTGCTGCTGATACAGCGCCGCCCAATCGCGGCTTCCGACCGTTGCCTTCATCTTCGCAAGAGCTTGCTCGTCATATTTCCATTTCCACAGCGCTTCTCCCTCCTGCCGCACATCATACGGCTTTGCGGGATATTCGCACACTGCCGGCAATTCCAGCACTGTCCATTGGTCCGCGCCTTCCCCTGCCGCTTTCAGCAGCTTTCCTGCCAAATCATCCTCGTGCCATCGGGTTAAGGTCAATAAAATACACCCGTCCTTTTCCAGACGAGTGTAAAGTGTGGAGGTGTACCAATCGTATATTTTTTCCCGTATCGTTGCGCTGTCTGCGTCCTCACGGTTTTTCACCGGGTCGTCGATGATGATATACTCGCCGCCCATGCCGGTGATACCGCCTCCGACGCCTGCGGAACGGTAATTTCCTTTCCCGTTTACCACTTCAAACATATTGTTGTTTCTGATGTAGCGGGTTTCGTAAAATCTTCTGGTATGCTGATTGCTTAACTGTGTGTCGGGAAAAAGCTCCGCATACTTTTCGCTGTCAATTAACCGCTGCACATCTCGGTTCATGCGGCTGGCAAGGTCGGCAGAATAGGAGCAGGAGATGATAGAAGTATCTGGATTGCGCCCCAGAAGGTATGCCGGAAACTTGCGACTTACCAGCTCGCTTTTGCCATGCCGGGGAGGCATAAATACCATAAGGCGGCGGATCTCCTTGCACGCCAGCTTATCCAGATAATCGCATAGTAGACGATGATGCCAATTCATCTGGTAGTTATCATCGACATACAGCACAAAATCCCGCATTGTTCTTCTGGCAAGTTCTCGCCTAGCTTCTTCTATCAATACTTGCCTTTGCTCTTTTGTCACCGCTACCATTCCCCTTCTATAAACTGCCGCAACTCCTCGCTGCTGATTTCCTGTAATACCCGTTCATGGGTATTTTCTTCCTTCGGCATCTGCGCCTTCTGCGTCCTCAAGATTCGCAGTTCACTCAAATATTGCCTCTTTTCCTTTTGTACCTTGGTAAGCTCCGCCTGAAGCTTCTGAATGACGTCAAAGACATCTCGCGTTCTTGTCGTTGTTTCCACCTGTTTGGAGCGGCTATCCCTTGCCCCTTCGTTTTCCACTACTCGGCGCGTTACACCGTCCAGCGACAGTCCGTTCTTCTGATCCTGGTATCTTTGGATAGATTCCAGCAGCTGTCGTTCCCGACTGGTCAGGAGGATAATCTCGTCAATGATGATAGATCCCTCATCCGCAAAATCCATCCTTTGCAATCGCTCCAGTTCTTGCCGGGGTATCATATCCATCGTAGGATTTGCATACAGCCCATGCTCGTAGCGGTTTTGGTTGCCTTTTTGCCCTCCCCGCTTTCGTTTTGCCGGTTTGGATTGATTGGTAACGTTACCATTTGTTTGCGCAGTGTTACCATTCGATATGGTAACGTTTGGTAACGCTTCCTTATTCTCCCAATTGTCCTGATTTTTCCATTTTCGGACCTGATTTTCTGATACGCCCAATTCCTCGGAAATGTTCTTGATTGTGCGGTTTTTTCCAGATTCCAGCCATAGTTCAAAAGCCTTGTCTCGGTTTGGACTTCTCGGTCTGGGCACCTCTCACCACCTCTCTATCCGGTCGATTCGAACCTTTATTTTAAAATTATTTTGTTGCGCCTGTTTTGTCCGTTCTGCGAGTGAAAAAATAAAAGAACGGAGTATCTCCTAAAGCCAGCAGGAGTTTAATTACATACTGCCCTACAATCATAGCGGGCAGATTGTCTACAACACCATAAAAAGCAATTGTAATAAAAATAATGGTATCAACAAACTGGCTCGTCATGGTGCTCAAGTTGTTTCTAAGCCACTTCTTTTCCCCATTGCACTTTTCTTTCATCTTGTGGAACAGGAACACATCCAGGAACTGGCTGACGCTGAACGCTCCTAAAGATGCCAACGTCATACGCATTCCCTGATTCAGGACAATCTTTAAAGATTCCTGTAATGATTGGCTCACTGCCTGCGGCGAGATTGCCAAGGACAAATATCCCAACGCCAAAAATATCAGCTGAACAATGATTCCTATTTTAACGCACTCGTTTGCTTCTTTCTTGCCCCAGATTTCTCCGATAATGTCTGTTGAGAGAAATGTCAGCGGATAGGTCACGATTGCCCCTGCTACTGTAAAGCCTAGTACTGTGATGATTTTGCCTCCGAAGAGGTTGGACATCACCAGACCAATCATAAAAATGCTGTTTAGCAAAATCAGGTTAAAATTTGTTTTTCTCATTTCCTTACTCCATCCATGTACTTTTGAAATTTTACCCATTCTCCCATGTTGTGGGAAACGAGCTTGCCGAGGTTTACTTTTCTGCCTTTTTTATCTAACACCCTTGTTTCAATGCAGCCCTTGTTGAAAGTGTGCATCTGCTGTCCTCTGGCAGCCGCAATGGTCCATGAGGCACTGTCTACGGAGTAAAATTCGTATTCGTTTAGTGATTTGGTTTTTGTAAATCCCAGTCCATGCACCTTTACTCCCCGGACTGCCGCATAGTGTACCAGCTTCTTTATCAGCTCGTATTCCTGCTTCTTTACATGGAACACCAGTCCTCCGATTGCAACATATTTGTATTCCCTGCACATTTTCTTCCAGTACTCTACCCCGCGCCCTTTATGCCAGACGGGTATGCACTGTCTGCCGGTTGTCCGTTCCATCTTTCTGCGCCATTCTTCTACCTTCGCCAGCCCGAAAATGTTGTCCACATCAATTTCGATAAAATGCTTCACCTTGTACTTCACGATAAAATCAATGTAGCGGTCCACATAGGCTTCCATCTGCTCCAACGTCACCTTTTGGCCGTTCATGTAGCTGAATGCTCCGCTATCCAGTAGGAAGTTATCGTTGCCGACCGCCTGCATTGCCTTCAGGCAGGCTTTTTCTCCGTTGAAGAAGGTTTCCAACACATACCGTGGCTGATATTTCCGAAAAGCCTCGTCTCTGGTCTCCCGGGACATTCCCTGACCGGTAGATGCGAGAAATACTCTCACGGTGTAAACTCCTTTCCGCAGTGCGGACAAACAATCTTTTTGGGTGTCCTGTCCTTCACAATCTCGGTGTCCTGCAAAAAATCCTCATCGCTTACGCTCAACTCATCCATCGCCATGTCCGGAAAGTCAAATACTGTCATGTCGATATTCAAAATATCCGCCAATTCATCTGCCAATTTGTCCGGGTCCCACGAGGAGAATTCCGCGACTTTGTTATCTGCCAGCCGGAATGCTTTCACCTGTTCTTCCGACAAATCTCTCACGCAGATACAAGGCACTTCCTCCATTCCCAGCTCCTTTGCCGCCAGCTTTCTGGTGTGCCCGGCAATGATTACATCGTTTTCATCGATGAGGATTGGCACTTTAAATCCAAACTGCCGGATTGATTCAGCAACTCTCTCCACCGCATCCTCATTGTTTCTCGGATTGTTTTCGTATACTTTGAGTTCATCGAGTCTGCGATAGACAATTTTTAACTCTTCCACATTTTCCCTCCTAAAAAATCGCATGAAAAAAGCCGCACCTTTTACAGCGCAGCTTTTTCCTCTGGGTTTAATATTAAGTTTGGCAGTATAGTTATTATACCACATCCTTTTCTTGCTTTGTTCCCAACTTTTTCCCATCGTCGGTAGCATCCATGTCATAAAAAATGTCTGCTCCAAAAAGCATCACGGACAGCTCCTCTGTTGCAAGGTCAATATCCCGGAAAACTGTACTTTTGGAAACCGATTCCTTTTCTGCAATCAGCTGATAATCCTTCCCTTCCAAGGCATAGGCTTTCAGCACCCGGAATCTTCGTTGTTTTTCTGCGTTCCCCTTTTCGCACTGTAAACGGTACAGTTCCAGCATCGATTCTGTTTGCTCCACCAATGCCTCGGTTCTCCCTGCGGAGATGGCTAATCCCTCCAAGTAAACGTCCTGCCGGCTAGAAAGTTGCTGCGAATAAACTCCCTGCGGGTCGTTTTGTGCCGATTCCAAAACCTTTCGCACATCAAATACCGACTGAGTTGCATGGTCTCGAAAGCGCTGGAGATGGTCCAGGAGCAATCTTGTATTCCTTAACCTCCAATCCCTCCTTTCCTTCTTCGCTTTTTTTCTCTGCCCTTCTAGGGTTTCCATTGTCACTTTTGCCGCCTGTTCTGCTGCAAGTCTAATGATTTCCTGTTCCGTTAATCCCATAGCCTTTTGCCTCCCCCTTGATGCAAAGATGGTTTTCTGATAAACTAATATTGTCATAGATTTCTTTGCAGAGGGGGAGGGCTTTGGCTCTCCCTTTTTGCTGCTACTTTTTGCGTTTATACGGCTTCGATTCTACGATTTCCACAGCAACAACCATATTGTCGATTCTGGCATCCATGCAAGGGAGCTCATAATGTTGCGTGCTGTTAAGCTCCTCTGATTTTAAATCAAAGTGCAAAATCCTCCTAGTTGGGTCAATTTCCATGTTGCACTCGTTTTCCACAAACGTATCAATATCCCTTGGAGTCAGCTGATCTGGGTAAAACGCCAAAACATTCTTCCCAAACTGATTTCCAATCACCGCAAAAGAAATGTATCCTTTGTACGGTCCGCACTGCAAAGTCACCCGGACGGTCTGCTCCCAGTCCTGGAGGTTGGATATGTTGTTGTAAAATTTCATAACCACTCCTCCGTTATTCCTCAAGCAATCCAGATTCTGATTTGTCGTCAGAAGGATTTAGCATGCTGCGGATAAGCCTATCGTTTTCCGCCTGTAATTCTTTGAGCTTATCAGCTGCCTCTCTCAGCACTCTACACCCATGCACACTGCAACTATGCTCGTATCCGCACCCAAGGCAATTCAGGGTTCCGGTGTTTACTGCCATCCTGCGCAGAGCTTTGATGATTTCTTGGGTTTTCATCGTGATTCCTCCCATTCTCCCTGATAGTACGGTAGCGGCATCCATGCTTCGATTTTTAGAGATGTACATTCTGGATAATCGCTCACAATCCACCCATCCTGCACATCGTACTCTGCTATGCAATAAGCTTCCACCAGCGTGATATTCGGATGGGGCTTGCCGGATACGATTGCCAACACCCCACAATCTGGTTCAGGCATTTTATCTTTTGGATTGTACCATCTTTGGTTGTTTTGCAGCTGTTTGATTACCTCATAAGCCTCAAACATATTGGCTGCATACTTCTTCGGTGTGCTGCTTTTCATCGATAGCTCGATCAGCTTATCTTTCAATGATTCTATCGCGTATTGGTTGTATTTCATATCCCCCATTTCCTCCAGTTTCCCTGATCGTGATACCCCAGCATCCCAAGTTCCCGAAATTCTTTAAGCTTCTTGTTTACCTCATCCATCGGGCAATTTTTCATTTCCGCTACCTTTTTTACCAGTTCGTACCAGTTCTGCTTTGGGTTTTCTCGGATGCACAAAGATACCAAAGCGCGTGTAGAACCCCCAAAATCCATGTTCCAGTATCCGATTTCTTGCCCTGACTCCGTCTGTTCGTCGTACCCTTTTTTTGTGATTTGTATGTTTTCTTTTCTAAAGTCCAGTAAACTGCCTTTATGCTCAACGTACCTCGTTTGGACTTTGGTTAGATAATACTCCAGCGTTGGCGTATTCCCGTCCTTTCTTCTGGCAAGCACTTCTCCATTGACATTGATTAAGACCTCCTGCAACTGTTGTATTTTTTCCATGTCCTCCTCTGACACTAATACTTCGCTGATTTCGAAGTTCTCCATCGGATTTACTGTAAAAACAGTCCTGTACGGTGGTTCCCCTCTTACTTCTGAAACGGGGTTTATCAACTCACCGCAACAGGCGCCTTTTCCTGCCGCCACAAACTGTCCGTACATTCGTCGAGCAACTCTAATCCTCACTTGTACTCCCTCCCTGATTTGTCGTGCCGAATCTCGATACGGCGGATCAAGGAAAAACCTGCGGCGGAAAGCATAAGCTTTACCGCCTTGATAAGTTTTTCTGCCTGTCTGTCACAGCGTTCCTTCTCGCTGTCTGCGTCTTTTATTGCAAGAAATGCTGTGGTGTCTTTATAACCGCTTGCATTGTAGAGCGGATTTTTCCTACTGTTCATCTCATCACCCCAGTTTCTGTTCCATTACACTCAGGAGCTTTCTAACAGCTCCTCTGACTTTATCCGCAGTTGGAGTTTCCATCTTCGCAATCAACTGGTTGATCTGGTTGTAGCTATCCTGGAAAGACTTGAACTTCTCATCAAAGACAATCAGTTCTTTGCTTTGCTCACTATTCGCCTTACTCTGGAGCTGTTTGTTTCTTTCCTCGGCTTCTGCTGCCCTCTGCTCGGCTTTTTCTTTTTCAGCTCTTAGTTTCTCGATTTCCTGTGCAAAACGTCTCTCTGCCTGTTTCTCGGCTTCTGCCTGCAATTCTCCAATGACCTGCTGGTCCACTTCTGGCTTTTGGTTTTCCAGCTCCTCCATTTTCCGCTGAAGCTCCTGAGCCTTTTTCTCACTTTCCTTCTGCTTTTCTTCCGCAGCCTTCTTTTCCGCTTCCAATCTCTTTGCTGCATCAATTTTAAGTTGCAGCGATTTTTCGTATCCGGCATTTCGGTTTACGCTTTCGTTAAGCTTATCCTGCATCCTCTGCCGCTCGCTGATGGCAATATCAAGCTGGGAGGCACTTTCGGCGGCTTGCCGTTCCCTTTCTTCCAGCAGATGTTTCAGCTGCTGTTGCTGCCGCTTTAACTCCTTGTTTTCCTGCAAGGCTTCTTTCAGGTCCCGGGTGGACATACTCTCTACATCGTGCTCTGATACAAACTCCTCTCGCTCCTCTGGTGGAAGCACGGTAAGTGCAAGGGCTTTGGAAACATCCAGATTCATAATCGTCTGTGAATTTGTCAGCGTGGTAAACAGGCTCCCCTGGTCGTTCCCGTACTCCTTGTAAAGCCGCATGAAGTTGTTTGCGGTGGACTGGCTGTAGTTTACATTTTTCTTCAGCCAGTTTCCCCACTCTCCATGTGGAACAAGCTCCTTTGCTTCCAACAAGCGCTCCCCGATTTCGATGGCACAGCTTACTGCTGTAATTTTCGCCTGCCGGTCGAAGGTTACAATCTCCACTGCCAACTGCTGCAGGCGTGTTTCGGATTCCATTTCTTCAAAGCTCATTTCTGCAATTTCTTCAAAATCCATGTTTTCAACTTCGTACATCCTGATGTCCTCCTATGCTGCGTTTACTTTGATGCGCTCTTTTTTCTTTTTGTTGACTACTTTGCTCATCCATCGGTCTACAAATTTTCGGACGTCCTCCTGCATCTTGTACCCGTTCTCCACATCGTTTCGGTACCCTCGGCACTGGATGAGCTTATCATTCCTTCCAAGCTCCAAGGTGTAATACGGAGTATCCGGTGCTGATTTCTTTCGGATGCAAAACAGTTTGCATCTTCCTTCGGCATAAGACGAGGCGTACCCTGCCACACAATGCTTCAATTTTGTCCCCTCTGCTACCAGTTCTTTTAGCGTTGCAATCGGGCGGATAAGTAACTCGTCTTGCTCCCATGCGTATTTCTGGGCTTCTTTTGCCCTTCTTTGGATTCCTTCTCGAGTTCTTCCATCTTCTTTCTCCTTCAGCAGAACTGTTACCTCATCGTGCGCCTCTGCCAAATTTTTGGGTCTTAGGATTCTGTCTTCTTTCATGTCATACCCAAGTTTTTTGCAAGTTTTCAGATAGTCCAGCCAGTCGCCTAAAATCATATCAGCCCGTCTATCCTCTGGAACCTCTGGTCGCAGCTTCTCCTGCTTTTCCAGATAGTTTTCAATCTTTTGGAGGGAAAGGTATCTCGCAAGCTCCGGGAGCCGCATATGATAGCCAGATTTTTGATAGAGCCGGCAGAAAACATCGACATCTGCATTTTTTTGATTTTCTGTGATTTTTCGATATGTCTCAACCTCTCCCCAGCTTGGGTTGGTTTTGAGGATTGCCTTTAGCGGCTGCCCGGATAATCCGAACATCTCCGCAGGTGTTTCCCCTTCTGGGATTTTGTGCCCGTACCGGCTCACGCTTTCCTCCAGCATCCGGTATAATCCCATCTTTGCCATATACTCCACTTGCAGTGGTGTCCTCCAGCAAGCGTCAATCAGCAGGCAGGCATCCTCTTTTATGTGCGCCGCTATGTCTTCCAGTGGGATGTACCTCAATCTGGAATCCTTTTGTCGAACTGTGTTAAGACTTTTCGGGTAAATCTTGCAAGGCATCGAAAACCTTTCATCCACCTTGCAAAATCGCATCTCACCAGTCTGGAAGAAATTCTTCCACTCATAGAAGCCGGTGTAGCAGCTCTTCTGTGTACTGTAAAAATACCGCCCGATTTCCTTGTGATAATACTGACTGCTGTCCTTGCCTCCGCGCCCGTCCATCACTGAAACAACATCAAAATACCGGGCACACCAACCATCCTTTGTGGGCTGGATATAAACAAAGTGACTTTGGTCCTGCATTCGCGCCACCTTGTCCCTGTATTTTCCGTTTGCAATGAGGGTGACTTCGCTGTGACAATGAGGGCAGATTGCCGTTCCTTTGTGTTTGGCTCCTTGGATATCCACCATCTGATTGCAGTAGGAGCAAAATCCTTTCTGGATTTTCTTTCCCTTTTGGTAATTGTAAAAGATGTACCGATAAGGCTTCATCACCTCGTCCCGTATCCAGTCCAGCACCTTCTGCGGCAACGGGTGTATCTCTTTCATTACCTCGTCCACCATCTTTCTGGTTCTGTCATGGCGGCGCTCCAACTCGCTTTTCCTTATTGCTTCCTGATACCTTTTCAGGATAGTTACTCCACCATTTCCTGAACTTACAAAAGGGAACGGAGCATTATTTTTGCACCATGCTCTTACCAAATTTGTATCTTCCGGCATCATGTGATACCATCCAGACCAGTCCAGCGCATTTGTTATTGTTGCATCACTCGGTTTTTCCCTACCTGGGAACTGGGAAAATAGCTCATCCGGTTTTTGGAACGTGCGGTAAATCGGGGCTCCTGAACTGCTGTATACAGTGAAAATCAGTGTATCTCCCTCTGTTCTTGCTCCTGCTATGTAGTTTCTACCTTTGCGGTGATAGCCACAAAACGTTTTTTCGCTATACTCTGGTACTTCTATTGCCGGCGCCGGATCGTAAGGGAGCGCCATCCATTCCCGCTTTTCTGCCAAACGCATACTGCCTGCCTCCTACAACAAATCTTCCAAGGAAAAACTAAGCCCTGTTGCTTCTTCTTGCTGTTCCTCCTGCGGCTCTTCCAGAACAGCCTCAGAAGCACCAGCTTCAGCTTTGCTGATTCCGTAAAACTCGCAAACCAGTTTTTCGGAGAGCGCATCGTCCATCTCAAAAAATCCGCCCTTCTGGTGGTTTCTGGCGTAATCTCGAATCTTCTTTGCACAATCCGAAAGAGCCATCCCCTTCTTTGCAAGGTCCTGCTCTACAATCTCGGATGCTCCCTCATTTCCCTTGCACAGTTCCAGCAGTTCCATGCCGATGCAGTGTTCCAAACTGCCTTTTTGATACTGTTCCATCTGCTTGTTTAACTGCTCCATTGTCATTGTGATTCCTCCAATATTCTGAAACGTCTGTGATTTTGAATGATGTTTTATCAGGATAGCCGGCTCCATTTCCTGATTTTGTTTCTCTTGCGGTGGACAAAGGGATTTCATCCACTCAAGCCAGCGCCTTGTCCACCGCGTTGGCTATGGAGATGGCTGCCATCGTGCAGAAATCGCTCCATACTTCCCATGCCTGGTGTCGGTAGAGGAGTTTTTTAAACTCCCCCATAAAGCCCGCTGACCGCTTTTCTAGCTGTTGCTGCTGTCGCTTAGACATTTTTATCATCCTTTTCCAAAACAGCTCCGCACAGTTTCGGGTCATTTAGGCATGGCTTTTTGCATCGTGCGCTGTTCGTGCAGTCTTTGTACCCGCAGTCCGCACAGCAAAATCTTCCTCTTCTACGGTCACAATAAAAAATTTTACATTGTCTTTTTTTCACTTTCATAGTGCCCTCCATAGGTGACATACTGCTGCAATGCCTCAAAGTCGATTGACGACGAACATGGCTCTTCTTTTTTTCTTGTACGTTGTCCGTTGGATTCCGAGCGTATGTTTTGTCGGAACTGTTCCGGTGTCGCAATACCTTCCCGGAGACAATTATCTAATACCGTCTGCACATAACGCCAGCTTTTCGCGCCCGACAATGCTGAATACTCAATAACTGCCCTCATCAGCTCGGGAGTTACTTGTTTTTCTTCCAGATAAGCGCCGATTTCCCGTTCCACTGCTATCGTCGTCGGAGCCATATTCTGTTCAAAACAGCGTATCATTTCTTCACGCGCGCGCGTAACAACAACAACATTTTCTTTACTTTTCTTTATGTCATAATTCTCGGAATAACTAGGGTTTTTCTCG